>Ga0182030_10001047_pt1 | contig 55657 bp, 48 predicted proteins | sample 812S3MmetaG_FD_121299 | JGI IMG/M metagenome (GOLD analysis project Ga0182030, IMG submission 121299) | Permafrost microbial communities from Stordalen Mire, Sweden - 812S3M metaG (Illumina Assembly) | ecosystem: Environmental > Terrestrial > Soil > Wetlands > Permafrost | place: Sweden...
GCACGTTACATCTGGCGAAGTATTTTTTCATGTCGGCGGACAAGACTTTATCCTGAAGGCCGGTGACTCATTGCATTTCAGCGGCGACGTCCCGCATCACTGGGAAAATGTCACCGCTAAGCCAGCGGAACTGATTTGGATCGTGCTCCGTAACGATCAATCCGCCGCACGCGCAGAGTGAGAAGTTTCTCTTCTGTAAACGTCCCGCAACTTCGGCCTGTGCAGAGGCAAATGCTGAGTTGGCGACGTCCTCGTTAACACCGCCCGCCCGGCTTGCTGGACCTGGACGTAAGCCAGGAATTGTCCGGCTGATATCTTCTAACTTTTAAGACGCGGACGATGGCAGCTGCTCCGGCCCCGTCGTCCAAGCGTCGCTGAGCGACCACACAGTGGCACGGCCAAGCCGGCGAACCATCAGATCAATACCTTATTCGTCGATGAGCCGGCGGAACACAGTTTGAGCTCGATTGTTGCTCGGCACGCCCCGGAGGGTTTGGCCTCAGTATTCAGTACGAGAGGTCCCGAGTTGCTTGACGAGTGTTTTCGGATCATATACGATACGATACATAAATTTCTGATAAGAAATATCGTACGGGAGGTATCGTTGGTCAAAATCGTCGTAATCGGTGGAGGCGCTGCGGGGCTGGGTGCGGCAGGCGCCGCAAAAGGGGTAGACCCGTCTGCTAAGCCAATCGTGTACACCGAGTTTGAGGACGTGGCCTACAGCCCGTGCGGCATCCCATTCGTGCACGGCAAGGAGATTTCATCGTTCGAGAAGCTTTTCCTCGCGACGAAGCAGCAATACGTCGAGCAGGGAATCGACGTCCATTACGAGACGACCGTCGAGGCCATCGATACCAAGCGGCGTAAGCTCAGAGTGCGCGGTGAAGGCGAGGTCAGTTACGACCGGCTCATCATCGCTTCCGGATGGAACTACGAGAGCCCGAGTATCGAGGGCAGTAATTTAGAAGGGATCTACAGGGTCAAGAACATCCGCCGTGCCATGGAGTGGGACAAGTACCTCGACACGGTCAAATCGGCGGTGGTTGTCGAGTGCGGTCCTATCGCGGTCGAAATGGTGTCGGCGCTGGTTCATCGAGGAATCAAGACCACCGTCGTCGATCCTGGCCCCTGGCCGATGGCCGGTGTGGTCGATCCCGACATTATCGAACCGGTGCGCAAGGGTTGGGCGGACGCTGGCGTGACGATGATGTGGGGACACCGGGTGACGGCATTCGGTGGTAACGGAACGCTGTCGTATGTCGAAACCACCGCTGGCCGAATCCCTGCAGAGCTGGCAATCATCGGCACCCGCAAGGTGCCGAACAATTCGCTGGCGCAGGCAGCAGGCGTCAAGCTTGGCAGCACGGGCGGCATCTCCATTGACGCTCACATGCGCACCTCGGTACCCGAAATCTTTGCGGCCGGAGATTGCACCGAGATTCCTCACGGGGTTACGAACGTTCCACTTCAAGGTCTGTCAGGTAGCCACGCGTATGCTCAAGGGAAGGCCGCAGGCATAAACGCTGCTGGCGGCGATCGCGAGTACCAGCCGGTCTACGTGCCGTGGGCGATGCTCGCGGGAGAGTGGATGATCGGAGGCATCTCCTTCGGCGAAACGTTAGCCACCGCAGTCGGCGTCAAGTTCGTAAGCGGCGTCGCCAATGGCATCACAAGGGCGCGTTACTATCCCGGGGTGAAGCCGATAATTGTCAAGCTGCTGGCCGATCCAAAGACGCGTCGCCTGATTGGAGCGCAGATGGTGGGCGGTGAGGGGATCAAGGAGCGAGCCGATTTCCTCGGCGTGGCGATCCGCGCTGGCATCTCCATCGACGAGCTGGCCAGCATGGAAAACGTCTATTCTCCGGCAATTGGTGCTCTCAATGAGCCGATTGCGATCGCCGCGCAAGCGGCACTGCAGAAGTTCTAGGGGACGATTACGATGTCGTTCCCGAAATGGCTCCGATCGAACTCCGAGCACTACCTGTTGTGTGACGCCCAGGATCGAATGGCTCGGCAACAGGGGTTCAACCTACCCACCAGTCCGCATGGACTGAAGGATCGCTTCTGGAGGCAGGTGTTCGTGCCGGTTTATCGCGTGTTGCCGTGGAGTTTGCGGCGAGTCGTGATTCAAGCGCTTCCTGGTAGCCACCGGCAATCATGGCCTAAGCGCAGCTCGCGTTCTCCGATGCCGTAGCGAAAGAGTTCCGTCTGGAGTCCAAAGCTGCAGGCGAACATCGAACTACAACAACCAACAACCACTAAGGAGTCGAAATGCCCAAGACAGTTACAATCAACCCACCGAAAGCCGGCGACGTTCTTTTCAACGTTGACGAGAAGGTTTTTCCAGATCACAAAGCCAACAAGGGTGACAAGGCGTATGTCTTTATGCACACCGTCCCCTTCGAAGGGTCGGTTGCACTGGTGAACATGCTCACCGCCACGCGCTTGCAGCGAAAGGGCTTCGAACTGCATTTCGTGCTCTTTGGCCCCGGAGTTCTGCTGGCTTCAGCGGCCCGTGGTTACCCCTCAGTCGGCACCGATGGCTTCCCGGGCAACCTTGGCTACAATAAGCAGCTGAAGACGCTGATGGATGAGGGAGCCAAGGTGTACGCCTGTCGGTTCGCAATGGGCGCATTGTACGGCATGCGGGAAGACGATCTCATCCCGGGTGTCACCGCGATCAATCCGCTTGATGTGTTAGACGCAAACATTCAGGCGTGGAAGGAGCGTGCTATCGTGATGACGACTTGGACGCTCTAATAAGAGCGCGTCCCAATCGACGCGACGGGGGAGTGAAATTTCAAGACTCCCTCGTCGCTCGGTAAACCGAAATTTGACGGGTCCCAATTTCTCCGTTTGTCCCAACGATCGCCTCAGACGTGAGATTGGCCGGCGCAAGCGTTCCTTCGCCTCGCGCGGCTTTCGTTTCAGAATAGCGCGATCTTCAAACGATGATTTTCCGCGCGGCATCGCTCGTCAGAAGGTACAGGTGCGCCGCCGCATCGAACAGCGAATGGCACGTCGACAACGCTACCGCTAAAAACGGCACGTAACGTAGAGCTTGAGAACCAGCGTTAGGCGGCGATCAGGAATCAGACGTCACCGGCGCGTCTTGACGGATCGACGTGCGAGCGGAGATGACGTCGTCATAGATTGCTATGTGCTGTGCCGCTGTTGCGCTCCACGGATAGCGGGCCGCTAATGCAGGTCCATTGTCACGCAGCCGATGGGCGGTCGCCGGCTCGTCGATCAGGCGGGCCATCCCGTAGGCGAGCGAGTCAGGTTCCGCGACCCGCGTCAGGATAGCGTCAGCCCCGTCAACGAGAAATTCTTGAAATACCTCGATATCGGAAGCAACTACGGGCAGACCTGCGCTGGCGGCCTCCAGGATGACAAGTCCCCAGCCTTCGTTGACGGAGGGGAAGACGAAACCGTCGGCTGCACCAAGCCACTCGGGAAGTTCATGCTCCTTGACGGTACCCAGCATGATAACGTCTTTCCCGAGTTCAAGGCCGAGCCCGGGAAGCGACGCCAGAACTTCCTCGCGGTACTCTCTGTAATCTTGAAACGAGTGGCCCCCGACGATGGCGAGTGCAGGCGCGTCGGATCTGGCCGCCTTGAGTTTGGCGAGCGCTTGTATCAAGTAGTTGCTGCCCTTCCGCGGCTCGATGCCTCCGACGGTGAGATAGAGGAAGCGATTTTCAACCCCGACCTGCCGTCTCAGTTCGGCTCGTCGTTGGCCATCCGGCCGCACGGTGAACCGCTCGGATCGGACGCCGTTAGTTACGATCGAGGCCTGCACGCCATAATCGGCGCTGAGCCGTCGTTGCCAAAGCTTGCTGACGACGAGGACGCGATCCGGTTCGATAATAGCATTGCGTTGGCAGTCGATGAGGGCTTGGGTAGTGAAGTCGTCGACGTGGTGAACGGTACGGACAAGCTGGAAGTGGGCGCCCGCATCGCGTACCCGGGCCGCCGCTCGGGCCGAGATGCAGTCCTGGCTATGAACAATATCGAATTCGCCGCGGAGCTCGCTCAGCCCGGCGGCCATCGCATCGATCCAACTGAACACCCGTCGTTCCAAAGTGTCGCCCCAAGGTGGCGCTTCGATTATCCGCACGGGGACGCTGACATTTCTGAAGAACTCCGCTCCGCGCTCGCCCATCGCGATGACGGTCACGGCGACGCCGGCAGCCTGCAGGGCTTCGGCAAGCTCGAGTGTATGCACCACCCCACCGCGTGGTTTGATCGAATAGGTCGTTAACGCGATACGGGGAGAGAATGTGGTGGAGTTTGAGCAGACGAGCGATGATGTCATTTGAACTTTCGCGAGCGTGTCGATGTCTTCAGCCATTGGATGTGAGAGGCAGAGAGGTCGACAGTGACGAGGGTGGGATCCCGTAGACCAGCGCCGCTGCCACGGCTTCTCCTAAAGCTGCCCCAGGCGCCAATTCGAGCGGCATGAATTCAGCATAGTAAACATTATATCGTATAGGATACAATAGCCACGATGGGTCGGCGACGCTGCCACATGGCGCGCCGATGGCAAGAAGAGGTGAATAGAAAGAGGTGGACGATGGTCGACGAACTGAGCATTGAGGCGGCGCGCGCGCTATGGGCGGCTTGCGAACGGCAATTGTATCCGATGGCAGTCTCGGATTCGAGCCGCTATGAACGGACCATCGTGGCTGTTCGCGCCCTGGCTAATGAGATGAGCAACATCGCGTCGATCGAGAAGTTGGTAGCCATGTGGCCGAAGGCGGGCGAGAGGTTTGTGTCCGTTGTGTCGGCGCACGGCCTTTCGGCGTGGTCACTTCCCAAGGAGCAGGTCACGGGGGCCGCGTTCGCATTGCGCGAGCGTGAGATCAAGGAGCAGAGCCGCCGCCAAGCGCAACAGACGCGCATAGCTACCGCGCGCCAGTCCAGCGAGGTCTGGGTATTGCTTGAGGAGGGCGGCAAGATCGACGCCGGGCTGATTGACCCCTATCGATGCACCGAGATGCATGTTGCATCCGGGCTCGCTGTGATGTCGCTGGTTCAACCCGATCCGAATAGCGGTGCGGTCATTTTCGTCCTGGCCGTCATCAAGCTGGACCCCCTCACTGGTGAGTTGCTCGATAGCGCGCCAGGTATCGAAGACTGGGTTGAGCACACTCAGCAAGAAGACTTCGTCGCTCATCGAGATGCTGTTCGAGATCGGATCGCTGGTGAGCCATGACCATGACAGTTGACGACCTGGTCGACATCGACAGCGAACCTCGCTGTCCTACCTGACGACTGCCTTGTCGTCCTTTTGCATGGCGCGTCATGTCCATAAGCCGGTGACGCTCTCCGTTGTTAGATCGAGCAGAACTCGGCGGCAGGCACCGTCGATGAGGACCAACTCGCCGCCGGCGATGATCTCACCAACGCGAGCGCAGACAAGACCCTTGGATTCGAACACAGCGGCGCACTCTGCCGCCGAATCAGGCTCCGCGGTTAACCAGAACGCATAAGTGGGAAACGAGACCAGCCATCGAAGCGGATCGGTATCCGCCGGCATGGGGAGCTTCCGCATGTCGACGTTGGCGCCGTAGCGCGTGAACTCGAGCAACATCGCGAGCGAACCCAACGGCCCGGCCATCGAGACGTCCTTGGCTGCGACGGCGGCGCCACTGGCGGCCACGTTGGCCAGCAGTCGAACATCGCGAGCCAAAGTCGATCGTTGGCGTTCGATCGAGGTGAAGAATGGGAAGTCAGGCCGCATCTCGCCGTCGAGCGAACATGCAAACAGCAATACTTGCCCGGGGCGCACATTCGCCATCGTCAATACCCGTTCGGCGTGGCCGATCGCGAACGCGGAGAGCGAAGTTTCTCCGTCACGTTCGGTGAGGTGACCGCCGATGATGGGCACGTTGTACATCTGCGCGGCATCCTTCATGCCGCGCATCACTTCGGTTGTCACCGCTTGTGGGCCTACCATGGTGTTGACGATGCCGAGCGGAATGCCGCCCATCGCGGCAACGTCGTTGACGTTAGCCAATATTGACGCGATGCCCGCGGCGTAGGGATCCGCAGTCACGAAAGGGGGTGAAATCGCCTCCCCACAGGCGACGATGTGTTGGCCACCTATCTCGACGATAGCGCCGTCGTCGCCAGGCCCGTGAATGGGGTCGCTCGGATCGACGAACTGGCAAGCCGCGGCGATGACCTTTTTGCCGGTGAGACCGTTGTGCCGTCGGACAGTGACCGCGATGGCGTCCAGGAACGGGTTGGAAATATCCATTAAGTCTGACATGTCGTAAGTCGTATAGTAGATGTGTTATGTCGTCGACTAGTTATTCAAATGTGGCGATCGAGTCCAGCGGTCGACGCAATGAGATCTTCCAAAGAATCCATCCTGCTGATGAGGTTCCTCGGAGCCGTCAGCCTCGCGCGCAATACTTTGCCGCTTTTTAGCGGTATCGACCGAGTAGCGAGCCGATACGGAGTCACGGGCTTCCGGCCGAGAGCGATGATGCGCGCCGCATTACCGGTGCTCCGCTGGACGGCGGTATTCGTGCCGCGGCTGATTGCTGTCTCCGATGCGACATATACGTATCGTATAGTTGACAGAAATTATACTATCCGTTAGGATCCAATCCAACAATCAACAGGGGGAAGCCATGGACGGAATCCATGACATGGGAGGAATGCAAGGCTGGGGAACCGTCCGGATCGATCCTGATGAGCCCGTGTTTGCCGAACCATGGCACGCTCGAACGTTTGCGCTCGGGTTAGCGTCGATGGGGGTGTCGGGGACTAACCTCGATGCTTTCCGTCACAGTCTGGAGCGGCTCCACCCACTCGACTACCTCGGTGACGGTTACTACGGCCGTTGGCTCGGCAGTGCCGAGCAGCTCTGCGTTGATAGTGGCATCCTTGCCCCAGGCGCCGTCGAGGCCAGAGCCCGTCGTTTACGTGGAGAGAACGTCGAAGAGCCGGCAGACGTCAAAGTGTGCAAGCCGCAGTACCAGAGGGGTGGTGCTGGGTCGCTCCGGGCCATCGATGCACTACCATTGTTCGCCGTAGGCCAATCGGTGCGCGCGAAGACTTTTCGCAAGCGGGGGCATACCCGTCTTCCGGCCTATATCCGCGGCCACGCCGGCGTGGTCAGCGCGATCCGGCCCGCCGCCGTGCTTCCCGACAGCACTGCACACTTCGTCGGCGAAGATGCGCAGCACGTCTACACCGTCGAGTTCGCGTCGTCAGAGCTCTGGGGCGAAGATGCGGAAACCTCGACGTTGTTCATCGACATGTTCGAGAGCTATCTGGAGGTTCTATGACTGATCATCCGCATCCTATCGATCGCCCGTCACCGCAGTTGCGAGCTGAGGCCTTGGAGGCGTTGCTTGTCGAGCGCGGCTTGGTCAAGCCAGAAGCGCTGGATGGTTTCATCAATCGCTACGTTAACGATGTCGGTCCGATGAATGGCGCCCGAGTAGTGGCCAAGGCATGGGTCGATCCTGAGTACCGTCAGCGTCTCATTGCGTCCGGCACGCAGGCCATAAAAGAGCTTGGCTTCGGCGGCCCCCAAGGTGAGCACATCGTGGTCGTCGAAAACTCGACGACGATACACAACGTGGTCGTATGCACCCTTTGCTCGTGCTACCCGTGGCCGCTCCTCGGTCTTCCGCCTGCCTGGTACAAAGATCCGGCCTATCGCTCTCGGATAGTCCGCGAGCCCCGCACCTTGCTCGCTGAGATGGGTCTCAAACTCGCGCCCGACGTCCAGATACGGGTGTGGGACTCAAGTGCGGAGAACCGCTACTTCGTGCTTCCAATGAGGCCCGAAGGAACAGAAGGACTCTCCGAAGCAGACCTTGCCTCGCTCGTCAAGCGCGACGCCATGGTTGGTGTTGCCGTCGTCACAGCGGCATAAGCTGATGAGCCTCATCGACAATCTAAGCCTCGACCCTGCAACATCGTTGCCGCGATCCAACGGCGAGTTGGTGTTCGCGGAACCGTGGGAGAGCCGCGCGTTCGGAATGGCGGCAGCCCTCGCCGATCTGGGAGTGTTCGACTGGGCGGACTTCCAGGCGGGCCTGATCGCCGCCATCGCTGAAGAGGGCGGCGGTAACGCGCCGCAGACGTATCGCTACTACGAACGGTGGCTTGCAGCCCTGGAGTCATTGGTCGTCGAACGGGGTTTGGTCGCGGTGCACGACATCGATGGGCGCATCGCGGAGTTCCGTTGTCGCCCGGATGGTCATGATCACGACCATCACCATGACCATAATGATGGTCACGAGCACGGAGGTCGACCGTGAGCGTCCAGCTCTCGGTTGAAAGTACCTCGTGCAGTGCTCTGATCTGCGACATGATGGCGGGCGACTTCGTCGTGACCGTTGATGAGCCGGAGACTGTGGCCGGAATGTTTCTTGTCTCGGTTGCTTCCTGCTTCGCGCTCGCCGTCGTGCACATCGCTCGAAAGCGATCGATTGTGCTCCACGCACTTTCGGTCGCGGTGACCGGCACGTACCAGGGCCCCCGCTTTCGCTTGATCAACATCGATGGCCGCTTTGGCTGTGACCCGACTGAAGTGGCGTTGCTCACGCGTGCCGCGGAGCGCGCCTGCCACGTGACCAACACCTTGCCATCGAACATCGAGGTCATCGTTGAGGCAATCGCCATGGGCGCAAAAACATCGTGAAAGGGAGCAGGAATTGTACGCCAAACCTCGGCCGATCTGCGGTCACTGATGACGGCAGGTTAAATCACAAGTCACTTTCAAAATTTTCAAACCCTATAAATCGACCAACAGGGAGATGATTGCTATGAAGAATCTGACTGCACTCGCCATCAGCATACCGGTATTGGGCGTCCTCGCTACATATCTCGCCCTTGGACCGCTCAGCGGGGTCTATCTGATCTGGGCCGCTTTTATTTTCTGGGGCGCCTTCTTTGCCTTCGGTGCTGATATCGCAGCACTGCAGAAGATCGTCGTCTGCGGAATTTTTGGAGCGCTATTGGCCTGGTTGGTTGCGCTGGCCGTCTTGACTGTACCGCTGGCTGGTCCGCTTGGTCTGCCGCTTTGGGCAGGCTTGGCTGTCGGCGTGGGTGTGGCGGTGGCTGTGCTGGCGGCCAATATCTCCGCTCTGGCAGCTATCCCCGCTACGGTACTCGGCATTGCCGCGTCGTTTGCCTATCTGCTGCAAACTCCGGATGTGTTGAAGGCGGATGTGCTGATGTCGATGACTCTGAAGAACTCTCTCGTCGTGATTTCGCTGTCCATAGTGGTCGGTTCCCTTTTTGGACTGGTTTCGGCCAAGTGGGGCGCGGCGATGACCAAAGCAGCCTAAAAGGCTCAGCTTGCGGGCCCGCATGTGAATAGCGGTAATTGACAATAACGCATGACCCATCGCGATGGGTCATGCCACTGCCGGCAGCTTTGACGCGAAATCGGTGTCAACCACACGGCGGCGCAATGGCGCTATCGTGGCTGCGGAAAGCAGGCGCGCGAGGGTTTCTTCGGCGAACCAATGAGACTCGGTGGCGGCGTTGGCACGCATCGCATCGTTGCCCATCACCTAGACGTGGTGTCCGAAATTGCCGCAGCCTTTCATCGATGCACGCTGAATGCGTTGGCTGAACTGCATTTTGCATGAGTATCGGATCAAGGGATGATGCAGCACAAATTCAGATCGACGTGGAGGAAGATGCGGTGCGAGCTGCGGCAACAGCCGTGGCTCAAGTCAACCGGAATCAGTCGGCGACCGTGGCAAAAACTGTTCACCATTGGCAACCAGAAAATCGAGCATGTCCTGAGCCGGTGGAAGCAACACCTTGTCTTTTCTTCGCACGACGAACCATTGCCGCATAATTGGAAGGCCGACCACGTCGAGAACGACCAGTCTTCCGTCGTCGAGTTCGACGGCCACCGTGTGAGCCGAAATGAAGGCTATCCCAAGGCCGGCGATAACGGCCTGCTTGATTGTCTCGTTGCTGCTCATTTCCATGCCGATAGCGGGCTGAAGCTCGGTCGTTTCAAAAAGCTGCTCCATGATACCCCGCGTGCCGGAGCCCTGTTCTCGGGTGATGAAGGTTTCATGCGCCAGATCGACCGCTGCCAGTCCGGTGTTATCCGCAAGCCGATGTCCTTTTGGCGCGATGACGACATGTGGATGGTCGCCGATCAGATGAGTGTCTACTTCGATGTCCGGCGGCGGCCGGCCCATGATCGCAAAATCAAGCGCGTAGCCGCGCAAGGCTTGACGTATCTCCTGGCGATTACCGATCGACAAGCTGATGTCGATCCTCGGATGGAGCTTCGAGAAGGCGGCGATTGCAAAGGGGGCAAAATATTTCGCGGTGCTCACTGCGCCGATCGACACTCGCCCGCCGGTTCGACCGGCGATCATATCGAGCGATGTTCCGCAGCTATCGATTGCGGCTTCGACACGTTCAAAAAGCGCAAGCAGCTGTTGTCCGGCCAGCGTGAGGATCATTCCATCGCTGGTTCGCTGCAGCAACGGCAAGCCGGAGAGTTGCTGAAGGTTTCGGAGCTGGAGCGTTACTGCGGGTTGGGTCAAGTGCAATTTGTTGGCGGCAGCCGTCACGCTGCCACTAACAGCGACCGATGCCAACGCACGAAGCTGACGAAAAGTGACGTCTCGAAGATTCGAAGCCATATAAGAAAATCTTTGGTTAAATGAAAGATATCCAAATTTTACTTATCAATTGGGTCAAGTCAATGTCGAGCAACGTTCCGAAAACATCGGCAGATCGCCAGAACGTTCGATCGTTTGGCCGGCGAGGGGAGGCGATCGAATGAACCAAGAACTGACATTGCGTCAGCGCATGGACGCAGAGGCGGGCACGGATCCGCTCCGCCGAGCGGTGAATGAAGCCGTGGCTGCTCTTGCGCAGGCTTCGATCGGTATCTCAGACCTGACGTGTCGTGGAGCGCTGGCCGGCATCACCGGAAAAGCACAAGGACGCAATACCGACGGTGATATTCAAAAAGATCTCGATCTCCGCGCCGACCAGATCATCCGGGCAGCCCTCAGCGCGTTGCCGATCGGTGCGCTTGCCTCAGAGGAAGCGGCGCAGCTCGATATTCTCAACCCCGATGCTCCGATCAGCGTCGCTGTCGATCCACTGGATGGCTCGTCGAATATCAACACGAACATGTCGGTCGGTACGATTTTTTCGATCGTGCCCACGCCAACCGACGTCAGGGCGACCTTCGCCCAGCCCGGCACGGCGCAGCTTGCTGCCGGATTCGTTGTCTACGGCCCACAAACCTCTCTCGTCCTCTCCTTGGGGCGAGGCGTCGATATCTTTACGCTCGATCGCACTGAAAGAGAATTCAAGCTGATGGCATCGATGGTGCGGATTCCAACAGATGCAACCGAATTCGCGATCAACGCTTCGAATCGGCGCCACTGGGAACCGCCGGTTCGTGCTTACATCGAGGAGTGCGTTACGGGGATTGATGGGCCGCGCGGCAGGGATTTCAACATGCGGTGGATCGGCTCACTGGTCGCAGAAGCCTTCCGCATTCTTACCCGCGGCGGCATATTCCTCTACCCCGCGGACGCTCGCGATGGCTACGAAGAGGGACGCTTGCGCCTGGTCTACGAAGCGCATCCCATGGCGTTCATCATCGAACAGGGCGGCGGGGCCGCCTCCACCGGTCGAAAACGAATTCTCGAGATCGTACCTGACAGTCTTCATCAGCGAGTCCCGCTGATCATGGGGTCGATCGATAATGTCCGGCGGCTGGAGCGCATGCACATGATGCCCGACGTCACCTCAGAACAAAATGCACCCCTGTTCGGGCATCGCGGCCTGTTTCGCGTTTGAAATCGAAGGAACACTGCTGCCGTGTCCAAGAAGCATCCCATCATTTCCATAACGGGCTCGTCCGGGGCCGGCACGACGTCAGTCAAGCGGACCTTCGAGCAGATTTTCCGTCGTGAGAACGTCGTGGCAGCTTACATCGAGGGAGATGCCTTCCACCGGTACGATCGCGTCGAGATGCGTAACCGCATGGCCGAAGAATCAGAACGGGGCAACAAGCACTTCAGTCATTTCAGTCCGGAAACCAATTTATTCGACGAACTCGAAGCCGTATTCAAGATCTATGGCGAAAGTGGAACGGGCGACACGCGCTACTACGTCCACGACGAGGAGGAGGCCGCGCTCCACTGCAGTCCACCCGGAACATTTACCGACTGGCGTCCGCTTCCTGATAACTCCGATCTTCTTTTTTACGAGGGACTTCACGGCGCCGTCGTGACTGACAAGGTCAATGTCGCACAACACGCCGATCTCAAGATTGGCGTTGTGCCTGTCATCAATCTCGAATGGATCCAGAAGCTGCACCGGGACCGCAGTGCAAGGGGCTACTCTACCGAGGCGGTAACCGACACGATTCTGCGGCGCATGCCGGATTACGTCAACTATATCTGTCCGCAATTCGCCGAGACTGACATAAATTTCCAAAGGGTTCCGACCGTAGATACCTCGAACCCTTTCATCGCGCGATGGATACCGACGCCGGACGAGTCGATGGTCGTGATCCGTCTCAGGAATCCGCGCGGTATCGATTTTCCGTATCTGCTGTCGATGATCCCAAACAGCTTCATGTCGCGCGCGAACTCCATTGTGATTCATGGATCCAAGCTGGATCTCGCGATGCAGCTAATCCTGACGCCACTGATCCTTCAACTGATCGACCGAAAGAGGCGCGCATGACGAGCGAACTCATCGCATTTCCGGAAGCAACGACATCAAAACGGGGCGTCGCCAAAAATATGATTGCCCCGCATCGCGACATGGCCAATGCCATCCGGTTTCTTGCGATCGACGCGGTTGAAAAGGCGAATTCGGGCCATCCCGGCATGCCAATGGGCATGGCCGACGTCGCAACAGTCCTGTTCTCGCGTTTTCTGAAGTTTGACCCGAAGGATCCGGACTGGCCGGATCGCGACCGTTTCGTGCTGTCCGCGGGCCACGGGTCGATGCTTCTCTATGCGCTGCTCTTTCTGACGGGCTATGAGGACGTCACCCTCGATGAACTCAAGGCGTTCCGGCAATGGGGATCGAAGACCCCCGGCCACCCGGAATACCGGCATACGCCTGGCGTTGAGACGACGACCGGGCCGCTTGGTCAGGGGATTGCGACCGCGGTAGGCATGGCGCTTGCCGAGCGACTGTTGAACTACAACTTTGGCAATAACCTTGTCGATCATTTCACCTACGTGATCTGCGGTGACGGCTGCCTGATGGAAGGCCTCAGTCAAGAGGCGATATCGCTGGCCGGCCACCTGAAACTCAACCGGCTCATTGTTCTCTATGACGACAACGAGATATCGATCGACGGCTCAACATCGCTATCCTGCTCCGACGATCAGATCGTGCGCTTCGCAGCATCGGGATGGTCGGTCCGCCGGATCGACGGCCATGATCCCCAGGCCATTGCCAAAGCCATCGGTGAAGAGCGCGTGTCCGATCGTCCGTCTCTGATCGCTTGCAGCACCAAAATCGGTTACGGTTCACCGAACCGCCAGGGTACCGAAAAAGCGCATGGTTCCCCGCTTGGAGCAGAAGAAATTGCGGCAACTCGCGCTGCCTTGCACTGGCCGCATCCGCCATTTGAAATACCCGATACGGTACTTGCTGCATGGCGAGCGGTCGGCGCACGCGGGCAAGGGGCGCACGAAGCGTGGTCTAACCGCGCGCTACAGCCTGATGTAGCCGCTCGCTATCGCTTTCAAGATACGCTGACTGGAAAGCTGTCGAGCGACTACGAGGAAACCTACCGGTCAATCCGCGCCCGTTTCGCCACTGAGCGCCCCTCGATTGCCACACGCCAGGCGTCCCAACAGGTCATCGACGCGCTGGCCGCGGCGCTGCCGAATCTGCTCGGCGGCTCGGCCGATCTGACGCATTCAAACCTCACGCTCGCAAAGACACAGAAGCCCGTCAAACCTGGCTTGTTTGACGGCAGCTATATCCACTACGGCATTCGCGAGCATGGAATGGCCGCTGCCATGAACGGCGTCGCCTTGCACGGCGGCTTCATCCCCTATGGCGGTACCTTCTTGACATTCTCCGACTACAGCAGGCCCGCGATCCGGATGGCGGCGCTGATGGGCCTGCGCGTCATCCATGTGATGACGCATGACTCAATCGGTCTTGGCAAAGACGGGCCTACCCACCAACCGGTTGAGCATCTGGCGTCACTTCGGAACATTCCGAACCTGCTGGTCTTTCGTCCGGCCGATGCCGTCGAAACCGCCGAAGCCTGGGACTGCGCCTTGCGCGCAGAAGGCAGCCCATCGGTTCTATGTCTTTCGCGCCAGGCATTGCCGACTTTTCGGAGCGATGCGAAAGGCGTGAACAAGGTCGCCCTCGGCGCCTATTTGGTGACTGATCCAGAGGGTCCACGAGACGTGACCTTGATCGCAACCGGATCTGAAGTCGCCATCGCCCTTGAGGCCGCCCGTCTTCTTGCGAAGGATGATGTCCGTGCCGCCGTAGTTTCGGCCCCATGCTTCGAACTCTTCGCGAAACAATCCGGCGAATATCAGTCAGCTATTCTGGGGCGTTGCCCACGAGTCGGCGTTGAAGCGGCCATTCAAGGAGAGTGGAACCGCTGGATCGACGCAACCGGCGAGTTTGTCGGAATGACCGGGTTCGGTGCGTCCGCTCCGGCAAGCGTGCTCTACCGCGAATTCGGCATCACGCCGGAAGGCGTTGCGGTAGCGGCTATGCGTTCCATCGCCCGTTCTCGAATTGAAGGACCGAGATAGTGCCGGTTAAAGTCGCCATCAACGGTTTCGGACGAATCGGCCGCAATGTGCTGCGCGCGATTGTCGAGTCGGGTCGCCGCGACATCGTGGTCGTTGCCATCAACGATCTCGGGTCGGTCGAAACCAACGCCCATCTGCTTCGCTTCGATTCCGTACACGGGCGCTTTCCGCACGAGGTTACGGTTGTCGGAAATACGATGGATGTGGGACGAGGGCCGATCGAGGTCACGTCCGTCAGGGACCCGGCGACGCTGCCCCACGGCGCCTTGGATGTCGATATCGCGCTCGAATGCACGGGCATATTCAACACGCGCGACAAGGCCGCGGCGCATCTGAAGGCCGGTGCAAAACGCGTCATCGTGTCGGCGCCCGCCGAAGGCGCCGACCTAACGGTCGTATACGGAGTCAATCACCAGAAGCTGAGCAAAGAGCACTTGGTGGTTTCGAATGCTTCCTGCACCACCAACTGTCTTGCGCCCGTTGCCATGGTCCTTAACGACGTTGTCGGCATCGACCGGGGCTTTATGACGACCATCCATTCCTATACTGGAGACCAGCCGACGCTGGATACCTTGCACAAAGATCCCTACCGCGCGCGTGCCGCGGCCATGTCGATGATACCGACTTCGACAGGCGCGGCAAACGCCGTCGGTCTTGTGTTGCCTGAGTTGAGCGGCCGGCTCGATGGAGCGGCTATCCGGGTACCCACACCGAACGTCTCGGTGGTCGACTTCAAATTCCTCGCAAAAAGAGCGACATCCGTCGCGGAAGTAAATGCTTCAATCAAGGAAGCCGCCAACGGCAGGCTGAAAAACATCCTCGCCTACACCGATCAGCCAAACGTTTCGGTCGATTTCAATCATGATTCCCGCTCGTCTATATTCCACATCGATCAAACCAAGGTCATCGACGGCACCTTCGTGCGCGTGATGAGCTGGTACGACAACGAATGGGGCTTCTCCAGCCGCATGAGCGATACCGCGGTCGCGATGGGAGCGCTCCTGTGACAGCGCCACTTCGCGTCCTCGACGGGATCGACGTTGCCGGAAAGCGGGTTATCGTTCGTGCCGATCTGAATGTGCCAGTGAGAAACGGTCGCGTCACGGACGATGCTCGCATTCGTCATGCCGTTCCGACCCTCGCAGAACTGGCGGCCAAGCGCGCGATTGTCATCGTGCTCTCCCACTTCGAGCGGCCCGGAGGCAAGGTCGTGGCTGAATACTCGCTTGCCCCGCTGCGAGCCGCGCTCGAGCAGTGCTTGCAGCGAACGGTTCAATTCGTGGCCACGGACTGGAAAAACGGCCTGCATCGGCGCGCGGTCGCCGCAGCCGAGCCGGGCGACATCCTCCTGATGGACAACACGCGCTTTCATCCAGGCGAAGAAAAAAATGATTCAGCGTTCGCCCGCGTTCTCGCCAGCCTCGGCGACATCTTTGTCAACGATGCGTTTTCTGTCGCCCATCGCGCCCACGCCTCGACCGAGGGTATCGCGCGGCTGCTTCCCTCCTTCGCCGGCCGCGGAATGGAGGCGGAGTTGCGTGCTCTCGATCGGGCCCTGGGTCAGCCGGCGCGGCCTGTCGGCGCGGTGATCGGCGGCGCCAAGGTTTCGACGAAAATTCCGGTTCTGGAAAATCTCGTGACGCGCGTCGACGAACTGATCGTCGGCGGCGGTATGGCCAATACTTTCCTGCATGCCATGGGAATCAACGTTGGGCGATCACTGTGCGAACCCGAGCTGGGCATGACGGCTGAACGCATTCTAAGGCAGGCAGAAATTCACAGCTGCAACATCATCCTGCCGCGCGACGTGGTCGTTGCGACCGAGTTCGCCGCAAATGCACCGCACGCCGTCGTGGATGTTAGGTCCGTACCGCCGGATGCCATGATTCTCGACATTGGGCCGGAGACGGTCGCGGATATCATGGAACAATTCCGCGACCTTCGGACACTTTTATGGAACGGACCCGTCGGCGCTTTCGAGATCGAGCCGTTCGGACACGGGACCTTCGCGCTCGCCCGGGCTGCCGCTCGGCTGACGTTGGCAAAACAGCTTCTGACTGTCGCCGGCGGCGGTGACACGGTCGCTGCGCTCACGGCGGCGGGGGTCATAGCCGACTTCGATTATGTCTCGATGGCCGGTGGGGCATTTCTGGAACGGCTTGAAGGGCGTGTACTTCCGGGCGTGGCTCCTCTCAGGGAATCGAAAGTTTGAGGTAAACAACATGGCGCGTATTACTCTAAGACAATTGCTGGATCATGCCGCCGAGCGCGGCTATGGCGTCCCGGCGTTCAACATCAATAATATGGAGCAGGGGCTCGCGATCATGGATGCGGCGGCCGCCGTTGACGCGCCCGTCATCATCCAGGCGTCGCGCGGTGCGCGCTCCTACGCCAACGACATCATGCTGTCGAAGATGATCGACGCGTTAGAGGAGATGTATCCGCAGATTCCGCTCTGCATGCATCAAGATCACGGCAACGAAGAAGCGACTTGCGCCACCGCGATCAAATACGGCTTTACCTCGGTCATGATGGATGGCTCACTCAAGGCGGACGCCAAGACCGCCGCGGATTACGACTATAATGTAGATATCACCCGTCGCGTGGTCGATATGGCCCATTGGATCGGCGCCTCGGTCGAAGGCGAGCTTGGCGTGCTCGGATCGCTGGAGCATGGCGGCGGCGAGCAGGAGGACGGCCACGGCGTCGAAGGCAAGGTCAGCCACGATCAGCTACTGACCGATCCGGACCAGGCAGTCGATTTTGTCCGCGCCACCAAGGTCGACGCGTTGGCGATCGCGATGGGTACCTCGCATGGCGCCTACAAGTTCTCGCGCAAGCCGGACGGCGACATTCTCGCTATGAACGTGGTCGAGGAAATCCACCGCCGTCTTCCGAACACGCATCTGGTGATGCACGGCTCGTCCTCGGTGCCGCAGCCGCTGCAGAATGCGTTCAATCAGTTCGGCGGCGAGATGCCGCAGACCTGGGGCGTGCCGGTCGACGAGATCGTTCGCGGCATCAGGCATGGTGTCCGCAAGATCAATATCGACACCGACTGCCGCTTGGCGATGACGGCGGCATTCCGGAAAGTAGCGACCCAGACCAAGAGCGAATTCGATCCACGCAAGTTCCTTAAGCCGGCGATGGACGCGATGCGCGATCTCTGTCGGGAGCGCTTCGAACAATTCGGCACCGCCGGGAATGCCGGAAAGATCAGGGTGATCCCGCTGTCTGAAATGGCCAAGCGCTATCGCGCGGGCAAACTTGATCCGCGTATCGGTGAATCGGCCGTTGCTGCGGAGTGAAATGCGATCCGGATCAGTCACAGATCCCATGAAGGAGAATATCATGAACGAGCAATCGATGACCATCCGCGGCAAGGATCGCTACAAATCCGGCGTCATGGAATATAAAAAGATGGGCTATTGGGAGCCCGATTACGAGCCGAAGGATACCGACATCATCGCGCTGTTCCGGGTGACGCCGCAGGACGGCGTCGATCCGATCGAAGCGTCGGCGGCGGTGGCGGGCGAGTCTTCGACCGCGACCTGGACGGTGGTCTGGACGGACCGTCTTACGGCGGCGGAGAAATACCGCGCCAAATGCTACCGCGTCGATCCAGTTCCGAATTCTCCGGGGCAGTATTTCGCCTATATCGCATACGATTTCGATCTCTTCGAGAGCGGGTCGATCTCAAACCTGTCGGCGTCGATCATCGGTAACGTGTTTGGGTTCAAGCCGCTCAAGGCGCTGCGCCTCGAGGACATGCGGCTGCCGGTCGCTTACGTGAAGACGTTCCAGGGGCCGGCGACGGGCATCGTCGTCGAGCGCGAACGGATGGACAAATTCGGCCGTCCGCTGCTTGGTGCGACCGTGAAGCCGAAACTCGGACTTTCGGGCCGCAACTACGGTCGCGTGGTCTACGAGGCGCTGAAGGGGGGCCTCGATTTCACGAAGGACGACGAGAACATTAATTCGCAGCCGTTCATGCATTGGCGGGAGCGTTTTCTGTATTGCATGGAGGCAGTCAACAAGGCGCAAGCCGCGTCCGGCGAGATCAAGGGTACGTATCTCAACGTTACTGCCGGAACCATGGAGGACATGTACGAGCGAGCCGAATTCGCCAGGGAACTCGGCTCGGTCGTCATCATGATCGATCTCGTGATCGGCTACACCGCGATCCAGTCGATGGCAAAATGGGCGCGCCGCAACGACATGATCCTGCATCTGCATCGAGCCGGGCACTCGACCTACACGCGACAACGCAATCACGGTGTCTCGTTCAGGGTGATAACAAAATGGATGAGGCTGGCCGGCGTGGATCACATTCATGCCGGTACCGTGGTCGGTAAGTTGGAGGGCGACCCGGCAACGACGCGCGGCTACTACGATATCTGCCGTGAAGACTTCAATCCGATGAAGCTCGAGCATGGCGTGTTCTTTGATCAGAACTGGGCCAGCCTCAACAAGCTGATGCCGGTGGCGTCGGGCGGCATTCACGCCGGCCAGATGCATCAACTGCTCGATCATCTGGGTGAAGACGTGGTGCTGCAATTCGGCGGCGGTACCATCGGTCATCCCATGGGCATCCAGGCGGGAGCTACCGCGAACCGCGTGGCACTTGAAGCGATGATCCTCGCGCGCAATGAAGGCCGCGATTACCTGCACGAAGGGCCCGAGATTCTCGCCAAGGCGGCGGCGACTTGTACGCCGCTGAAGGCGGCGCTGGAGGTCTGGAAGGACGTCACCTTCAACTACGAATCCACCGACATGCCCGACTACGCCCCCACCGCCAGCGTCTCGATGTAAGGAACAGGATCATGCGCGTTACCCAAGGTTGCTTTTCGTTTTTGCCCGATCTCACCGACGAGCAGATTTCCCGGCAGGTTCAGTATTGCCTGGGCAAGGGCTGGGCGGTGAACATCGAATTCACCGACGATCCACATCCCCGCAACAATTTTTGGGAGATGTGGGGGCTGCCGATGTTCGATCTCCATGACGCCGCCGGCGTACTGATGGAGCTGAACGAATGCCGCAAGGTCTATGGCGACCGCTATATCCGGATGTCCGCGTTCGATTCCAGCCATGGTTGGGAGTCGGTGCGGCTGTCGTTCATCGTCAACAGGCCCAAGGATGAGCCTGGCTTCCGTCTCGAGCGTCATGAGGTCGACGGCCGCAACATCCGTTACACCACCAAATCCTATGCCGCCGATCGTCCCGAGGGCCAGCGCTATCCGTCATGATTTCATCCGGTCAAATTGAGACGATCAATCCTCCCGGATCGTTCAGCCCCGGATGCACTGCTCCGTCGTCTCAAGACGACGGAGCTCTTTCTTCCCGAGCGGCTTCCTAAAGGCAGCCGCGGCCCGAAGACGTCAGGACCACCTTCGATGCAAGAACACGTCAATCTTCGTGAAGAACTTGAGGCCGTCGGAATCGACGAGATACTCAAGCAGCTCGATCGCGAGCTCGTCGGCCTCAAACCCGTCAAGACACGGATCCAGGAGATTGCATCTCTGCTGCTTATCGAACGGATACGCAAGAGAATGGGCCTGACGTCGGAGGTCCCGACGCTGCATATGTCGTTCACCGGTAACCCCGGGACCGGAAAGACTACGGTGGCATTGCGCATCGCCGATATTCTGTACCGGCTCGGCTTTGTGCGGCGTGGCCAAGTCGTGTCAGTCACGCGCGACGAATTGGTCGGGCAGTATATCGGGCACACGGCGCCGAAGACCAAGGAGATATTGAAGAAGGCAATGGGCGGCGTGCTGTTCATCGACGAGGCCTATTACCTGCATCGGCCGGACAACGAGCGCGACTATGGACAGGAAGCTATCGAGATTTTGCTTCAGGTGATGGAGTCGCAACGCGAGGATCTGGTGGTGATCCTCGCCGGCTATGGCGACCGGATGGACAAGTTCTTCGCCAGCAACCCCGGCTTTCGCTCTCGTATCGCTCATCACATCGATTTCCCGGACTACAGCGATGATGAATTGATGACGATTGCCGAATTGATGCTTCACGATATGGCCTACAAGTTCAGTCCGGATGCGCGGGCGGCATTTGTTCGATATGTCAGTCTGCGCAGGATGCAACCGTTATTCTCCAATGCGCGCTCCATTCGCAATGCGCTCGATCGATTGCGATTGCGTCAGGCCAATCGCCTTGTTTCCGATCTCGATCGCGTCATTACCTTGAACGATATAAAGCAGATTGAAGCGACTGACGTTCTAGCCAGTCGGGTGTTCGAAAAGTCCTGAACCCATGCCGGTCGAACGCCTGAACATCGAGAGGAAGTGCTGAGCAGATGCCAGAGCCCATTATTATCGCGCCGTCGCTTCTTTCAGCGGATTTCGCCCGACTCGGGGACGAGATCGAGGCTATCGATGCCGCCGGCGCCGACTGGATTCATTGCGATGTCATGGATGGGCACTTCGTTCCGAATATCAGTTTTGGCGCCGATATCATCAAGGCGGTTCGTTCGCGCACGACCAAGACGTTCGATGTGCATCTCATGATCGCACCGGCTGATCCGTATCTGGAAGCATTTGCCAAGGCTGGCGCAGACGTGATCACGGTGCATTCCGAGGCCGGTCCGCATCTGGATCGTTCGCTTCAGACGATTCGGGATCTTGGAAAGAAGGCTGGAGCAACCATTTGCCCGGCTACGTCGGAGCAAGCGCTGGCGAATGTTCTTGATAGGCTCGACCTCATTTTGGTGATGACGGTGAATCCGGGATTTGGCGGCCAATCCTTCATCCCATCGCAATTGGAGAAAATCCGGCGCATTCGCTCGATGATTGGCGACCGACCGATCCGCCTCGAGGTCGATGGCGGCGTCAATGTCGACACCGCGACCCAGGTGGCCGCCGCGGGCGCAGACACGATCGTCGCGGGATCGGCCGTGTTTCGCGGAGCAACGCCGGAATCCTATCGTGGGAACATTGCGGCAATTCGGGCAGCGGCGGAAGCGGGGCGACAGCGTTGACAACGCCTCATAAATTGAACGGCCGTAAAAGTATGCGTTGGCCCGCCGCCGTTGTCTTCGATCTCGACGGGACCCTTGTCGACAGCGTGGGCGATATCACGTCCTCTATCAACGATCTTCTCGGCGGGACGGCTTTGCCGTCGTTTTCCGAAGAATCGATCCGCAGATTCATCGGCGACGGTATCGATGCCCTTGTGGATCGTGCTTTTAAAGCAAGGGGGATCGTCCTCAACCCGGCGGAGCGGCGAACCGCGGTTGAGTCCTACGAGTTGATCTACGGAGCGCGGCTCGCGGAGACGACAAGAGCGTATAGTGGAGCTATCGATGTCATTTCGGCGTTGAGAGCGAACGGAGTCGGTATCGGTATCTGCACGAACAAGGTCGAAGGCAAGGCGTTTGACGTTGTCGATGGTCTAGGGCTACGGAAGTATTTCGATGTCATCGTCGGAGCGCGCAGCGGGCAGCCTTCAAAGCCATCACCTGTTCCGTTGCTCAATACGCTCGAATATCTGGGTGTGTCTGCGGCAGATGCGATTATGGTCGGCGACAGCGTTGCCGATGTGCGGTGCGCGCGTGCCGCGGGGACCGCCATTATCGGGGTGTCCTTCGGGTACTCCACGATTCCCATGCGCGAACTCGAACCCGATTTTACGATCGATGACTATTCCGAGTTCAAGTTGGCATGTGCATCACTCAGGTAGCGGTGGCATGAAACGATTTCGTGCTCTGATCTTCGACGTTGACGGAACGCTGGCTGAGACCGAGGAACTTCATCGGCGTGCCTTTAACGAGACATTTGCGTGTTTCGGGCTACGATGGAAATGGAGCGTTGCGCTATACGGCGATCTCCTGAAAACGACAGGCGGCAAAGAGAGGATCCGCCGATTTTCACGTCTTGCGCAGGGCGGCGATCGCGATATTTCCGATGATGAGGTGGCGAAACTCCACCGCTTCAAGACCATGCGTTACACCCAGCTAATGCAGGACGGAGCCTGTCCATTGCGGCCCGGCATAGCCGACGCGATTTGCGCGGCTCAAGCCCGCGGACAGCATCTTGCGATTGCGACGACGACGTCTCGCGAAAATGTCGAGGTGCTTCTCGAGGCGACGCTTGGCGCTCGCGGAATTGAGAGTTTCGGTACAATTGTTGCCGGAGACGAGGTCAGTCGGAAGAAGCCGGCGCCCGATGCCTATCTGAAAGTCCTGAGCCTCCTCGGGCTGCCGGGTACCGACTGCCTGGCGATTGAAGACTCGCGGAACGGATTGATCGCGGCGTCCCGGGCAGGAATTCCGGTTTTGATAACGCGAAGCGGGTATTTCAAAACCGACGACTTCGACGGTGCCGTTGCAGTAGTCGATCGTTTGGATGAACTCGAGAACTTCGAGCTTCCCTTTGCCGCGGGTTAGCCCCAGCGCGTCGAGCCGCGCAAACGCCTGTTGCGTATCGCGACGCCGGCTGCGGCGATAGCCGCCCAGAGGGTTCCCAAATTGCCGACCCCCCCCGCGCTTCGGCGAAAGCAACAGCACAGATCTGAGTCAAGTCGAGCCCGACGACTAGGTCGGGCTCAAGTCGACACGGAGTCTCACAAATAGGCTGAGGTCAGCGCTGGCGATTCAGTCAGCGCATGCGCAATATATTCCAGTGCGCTTTTGATATGTGATCGACCGGCAGGGCCGCCGAGACATATCCTGACGGCTTCCGGGATAGCTCCGCTTACGACGAATGGATCGCTGGCAACGACTCCGATGCCGGTCGAGCGCAAGTGCTCGGCAAACGCCGACCGTGTCCACGCTGCAGGTAATGGTACCCAGAGGTTGAAACTCAACGCATCACTGTAATAGGAGTCTTTCGGCAAAATCTCCCCTGCGAGTTTTTGTCTTGCCGCTGTCTCAGAGCGAATGAAGCGTAACAGCATATCGGCCGTGCCATCCTCGATCCAACGAGTCACCAGCGCGACCGTTAGCGGCGATGCCATCACCGTTGACGCGCGCAAGGTCGAAGCGAACGGCCATGCCGAGCGCGTATCTGGTACAACAACATATGCCGCGCGAAGCCCAGCGCCGATGCATTTTGCAAGACCCGCGACATGCCAGGTCAAGTCGGGAGCGATCGCGGCAAACGGAGCGTGCCCGCTTCCGTGGGGAGGGATGAAGCCGTAGGCGTCGTCTTCGACGATAGGCACATGGAAATGGCGTGCAATATCGACAATTTCCTTCCGCCGATAGTCTGGAATCGTCAGCGTGGTCGGATTCTGGAGCGTTGGGTTGAGATAGATCGCCTTGGGCTTCAGCGTCTTGCAGGCATCGGTAAAGGCCTGCGATTCGATGCCGTCTGCATCCATCGGCAGGCCGACGAGATTCAATCCGAGCTGTGCTGCGATCGATCGAATTCCGGGATAGGTGATTTGTTCGCAGAGGACGACCTCATCCGGCTTGGCAAGAATGTTCATGATGCCAAGCAAAGCTGAATGCGCGCCGGGTGAAACGAAGATACGCTCTTGCGCCGGCACCAACGCGCGTCGGCCGAGCCAGTTTGAAGCGGCATCCTTGTCAGCTTGCGTCCCGCCGAACCCCTGATAGCGCAGGAGGGATACGATATCCTTGGCGACGTACTCGACACCCGACTGCATCCGCTCGATCAGATCGGGATCGTTTGGTTCCGGTGGCAAATTCATCGTGAGGTCGACGGGCCGTGGCGGAAATGACAGTTGAGAGCGCTGCGCGCGCGATTTGACGCGCACGAACGTTCCCTGTCCGACTTTCGACTCAACCAGGCCGCGCTTCTGCGCCTCGACGTAGCCGCGGGCAACCGTCGTGAAGTCTATATCTAGTCGCTTCGCCAACTTGCGCTGCGGCGGCAGGCGATCGCCGGTCACCAATAGTCCGGCATTAATGTCGTCGGAAATGGCATCAGCAATGGCTATGTAGCGGGGCTTTTCGGTCTCTGAGAGGTCGGGGGTCCAGTCGGGCATTGACTTCCTGTTGTAAATCGATGGCGAAATTGAATGTACATTGAAGCTTTTGATCATGCAAGCGTGAGGTATGTTTTTCTCCGCCAAAATGCGAATGCGCAATAAATGGGGAGCCAGTGGAAGGCGAGATAAGCCCATGCTTTTGGGTATTCGAGCCTAATCGTTTCGGGTTTCCATAATTGACAGCACATTATAACGTACATAGACTGCTTTATTAAAAAGAGATGACGGGAGAATTTTTGCGTCAACTGTGAGCTTTGATTGCTTATTTGACGCCACAAGGAGTGCATCATGCCGTCGGTGAATATACCACTGCGCCAAAAGGGCGACTTCCTGGTCGATTACGAGGAGAAGCTGTTCGAGGACGTTAAGGCGAAGCCTGGCGAAAAAGCCTTGATCACCTTTCACACAGTCGCGTTCGAAGGCTCGATCGGTCTGCTCAATCTGCTGCAAGCCTCACGGCTGATGCAGAAAGGCTTCGAAACGTCGGTGTTGCTCTATGGTCCCGGTGTTACCCTCGGTATTCAGCGCGGCTTTCCCAAGATTGGCGACGAAGCGTTTCCCGGTCACCTCAACTTCAACAACAGATTGGAAAAGCTTCTGGCCGAGGGCGGCAAGGTCTACGCATGCCGCTTCGCGCTACAGGCGTTTTACGGCCACGGCGAGCCTTCTCTGATTCCGGGGATTATTCCGATTGGCGCGCTCGATGTGATGGATCTGATTCTGCTTCATCGCCGGGATGACGCCTTCATTCTGAACACCTGGACTCTCTGAAACAACCGGGGACGACGAGGCGTCGGCCAATCGGGCTCGCCCTCCGTTTCAACTAACAATCAAAATAAAAAGCAGGGATGGGAAACACAATGAACATTGTCAGGGCATTGGCAATCGGTATCGGAATCCCAAGTGTTGTCGCGATCTATCTCTTCACTGGCCTCGCCAGCACCTTCGGATTGCAGATTTGGGCCGCCTTCCTGGGTTGGGGAAGCTTCTTTGCCTCCGGGGGAACCAAGGAAGCGCTTCTGAAAACACTGGCGGCCAATTTTTGGGGAGCGGCGTGGGCCACCACCGCCCTCGTTTTGCTAGCCAAGTTTGGCAGCGCCGGCGTTCCCGTCGTTGCACTGATCATCTGCGGCACCTGTGGCGCAATGGTGCTCGGCACTCGTCTCGCCTTGCTAAGTGTCACGCTGGCGCAGGTCTATGGTTATGCCGCAACGGCAGGCTTTGGATTGCTGACGGGATCCTCTGGGCTCGACTTCTCGTTAGGCAACGGGCCGTTCACGACCGTAGTCGTCTCAATGATCGCAGGCACCAGCTTTGGCTACGCCACCCGGCTTTCTCAGCCGGCACGTTCAGTGCCCGACCGCCTACCTGACAGGAAGAGCCGGCCGCGCGTCGCCGCATTGTGTGACGTCGAACCACTCTCATACCGCCCCTAGGTCGCGCTGATCATCAAGCATGCACGCATGATGGCTTCCGTCCACCGAACCGCTTCGGAATCCCACTCAACGCCGAGTTTTTTCCCTTCAGAGGACAACCACATGAAACCGATCCTGACGCATGAACAGCCAAAGCAAATGCCAACCGAGCAACTGATCAACGAACTGCAATCCTTCGGAGTTCGTCTAGCTGATCCCAAGGGCAGCGGCGACAGCCGGCGCGGCGGAGCGGGTCCCTCCGATCACATGCCGATGACGATCAACGGCGCGACCGTGATGATCCCGGTCCACAATGCACCTGCGTTCGAGAGTCCGTATATCGTTGACACGCCGGATAAATTGGGCCGCAGTCATGTCAGCCGCGATGGAGCCGTTATAGGTGAGGTGAAATTTCAGCTGCGACCCCGCTTCTACGAGCGCTCGACGGCGGACGGCATCCCGTACTCAAAGATTGCGACGCTGCACGGCCGTGACGTGCTGGCGACGACAATCCTGCAAACTTGCATCCGCTATCAGAGCCGCACCAAGACCTGCCAATTCTGCGCCATCGGCCAATCTCTCGCAGCGGGCCGCACCATTGAACGTAAAACACCGGAGCAGCTTGGCGAAGTCGCGAAAGCCGCCGTTGAACTTGATAGCGTCACTCACATGGTGATGACCACGGGGACGCCGCCGGGCAGCGACCGTGGAGCGAAAATCCTTTGCGAGAGCGCGATCGGTGTCAAATCGGTTGTCGATCTGCCTATTCAAGGACAATGCGAACCACCCGACGACGACATCTGGTTTCATCGAATGAAGGATGCCGGAATCGATTCGCTGGGCATGCATCTGGAAGCCGTGACCGAGCGCGTTCGTATGCGCATTATGCCGGGCAAGGCGCAGGTTTCGGTGGAGCGCTATTTCAGGGCGTTCGATGCCTCGGTGCGGGTGTTCGGGCGTGGACAGGTATCGACCTATATCCTTGCCGGTCTTGGCGACACCAAGGAAGAAATTCTTCGTATCTGCGGGCGTCTCGTTGACGCCGGCGTCTATCCCTTCGTGGTGCCCTTCGTACCTATTGCGGGAACGCCGCTTGAGAGCCACCCGACACCACCCTCCGCATTTTTGCACGAGATTCTTGGTCCGCTGGCAACAATGTTGCGCGATGCCGGCATCAGCTCCAGCGACATCAAGGCAGGTTGCGGAAAATGCGGCGCCTGTTCCGCGCTCTCGACATACGAGAAGAGGAGGCAACAATGATCTTCGAATCCTCATCGCCATTTCTTGCGAGCGCTTACCAGATCAAATTCGCGACCGAAGCCTGGGAAAACAGGGGCGCAGCGGAATTGCGCCGGCAGGTGTTTTGCATCGAACAGGGCCTGTTCGAGGGCGACGATTGCGACGAAGTCGATGAAATCGCAATTCCCATCGTGGCGATTTCCTTGTTCGGAGTTGTCGCCGACGCCGTGGTTGGCACTGTTCGTATTCATCCGCGTTCGGAGGATCCGGGTGTCTGGTGGGGATCACGTCTTGCAGTCACCAGGCGGTATCGCCGGTTGGGCGCTATCGGCGCCGGCTTGATCCGGCTAGCCGTTTCGTCCGCTCATGCGCGCGGCTGCCACACTTTCCTTGGCAACATTCAGAGCCAGAATGCCGATCTGTTCCACCACATGCATTTTCGCACGCTGAAGGAGACTGAGATCTACGGCAAACCGCATCACGTGATGCAGGCCGACCTGGACTTCTATCCGCCTTTCTCGCAGCCCGAAGTCGGATTTTTGTCGTTGCCGAAATCGGCTGCCTGATGATTGGCTCGCTCGCGATATCCGCCCTGGCCGATCGGCTGCGACGTAGCAGTGGCCTGGCGGCCAAGAGCGATGTCGCATCGGTCGTAAGATCGCTCGGGCTGTCCGGTGGCGACGTGATTCCCGTCGGTGACGATTGTGCCGCAATTCCGGACGGCCAAGGCTATTTGCTGTTCGCCATCGAAGGCCTGATGAATGAGTTCGTCGCCGGTGATCCATGGTTTGCGGGATGGTGCGGAGCGATGGTCAATATTTCGGATATCGCTGCTATGGGGGGACGGCCTCTTGCGATCGTCAATGCAATCTGGGCGGATGGCGAAACCGGGGCTGCGCCGGTTCTAGCCGGACTGAAAGCTGCCGCAAGGGCCTATGGCGTTCCCGTTGTCGGCGGTCATACAAACTTTCATACCGATCGCGGCCAGCTATCGGCCGCCATTCTCGGCCGCGCGAGATGCCTGCTGACAAGCTTCGATGCTGCGCCCAGTGACAGATTAATTGCGGCCATTGATCTGCGCGGGCGGTATCGGGAGCCGTTCTCCAATTGGGACGCCGCGACTGACGCCCCGCATGAGCGGCTCCGCGGCGACCTGGAAATTCTGGCCGCCATCGCGGAAGCCGGATTGGCAAGCGCTGCGAAGGACATCAGCCAGGGCGGAATCGTCGGCACGGCAGCCATGTTTGCCGAGTGTTCGGGCGTCTCCATCGATCTTGATCTCAGCGCTATCCCGCTTCCCCGCGACATCGAGCTGGATCGTTGGCTCCTGACGTTTCCGAGCTTCGGCTATCTCCTGTCGGTCAGGCCGGACAACGTCGCTGCAGTGATTTCTCGCTTTGCAAACCGCGGGATTGCCGCTGGAGATGTTGGCTTGGTTTCGGGCGGTGGTCACGTGACCGTTCGCCAGGGGCAATGCTCTGAAACGATCTGGGATTTCGGGGAGAAGTCTCTGATCGGCGCCAGATCGAGAGCAGGTTTTGCACCAGAAGGAGTAAGTCATCCAGACCCAGCCCCCGATCGAATTTCGACCGCGCAATTGCATTGCGCCGACGATTTCGGATCCGCGAGTGGAGTTTCCTCGTCGTCGCAGTCGACGCTGCCTCGAACGCAATCTACGAATGGCCCGCAGATATTGGCGGAGAGCAGCGTGGTCCGCGTCAGTGATACTTCGGGGCACCGATAGCCATGAAGCATAGCCCAACGTTCTCGATTTCGATCTTGGCAAATCGCGTCCCGCTGTCGCCGGCGCCGACGTCTTTACATATGGATTGGTTCAGCCACTGGAGAGGTCTAAATTGATGTTCAAGCTTGGGAATGATGCGGCTGCACGCGACGCAGCGGCGCAGATAGCCGCGATCCACAGGTCGCATGCGATCATGGAATTGAAGCTGGATGGAACCATTATCACGGCGAACCAGAGATTTCTGCACGGGTCGGGTTATTCGCTGGCGGAAATTCAGGGCAAGCATCACAGTCTATTCGTGGAGCCGGCGATGCGTGAAAGCGCCGCTTATAAGGCGTTTTGGACCAAGCTTAACCACGGCGAGTACCAGTCAGCGGAATACAAGCGCATCACCAAGGTCGGCAAGGAAATATGGATCCAAGCCTCCTACAATCCGGTACTTGACCAAAGTGGCAAGGTTACCAAAGTTGTGAAGTTCGCCACCGATATTACCGCAGCGAAGATGCGGAGTCTGGAGGATGCGGGAAAGATCGCTGCTATCGGACGGGCACAAGCAATAATCGAGTTCAAACTGGACGGTACCATTATCACGGCGAACGAGAATTTTCTCAAGGTAATGGATTATTCGCTCGGCGAAATCCAGGGCAAACATCACAGCATCTTTGTCGAACCCGGAGCGCGCAATAGCGGCGCTTACCGGGAATTCTGGGACAGACTCAATCGTGGGGAGTACGAAGTCGCCGAGGTCAAACGGATAGGCAAAGGCGGCAAAGAGGTCTGGCTCCTGGCGTCATTCAATCCGATCCTCGATGAGAAAGGTAAACCGTTTAGGGTGGTGAAATTCGCGACCGATGTGACGGAGCAAAAACTGCGCACTGCGGATATGTCGGGACAGATCGCCGCAATCAGGAAATCTCAGGCAGTAATCGAGTTCGATACGGATGGTACGATCCAGACGGCGAACAACGGCTTCCTGAGCGCGCTCGGCTATTCGCTGTCTGAGATACAAGGCAAGAACCACAGCATGCTTGTTGATCCATCGAAGCGTGACGGCGTCGCCGATCGAGAGTTTTGGACAGCGCCCGGCCGCGGAGAATACCAGGTGGGGGAGTACAAATATGTCGGCAAAAACAGCCAGGAATTCTGGGTTCAGGCCTCCTACAATCCAATCATGGACCTCAACGGCAAGCCCTTCAAGGTGGTGGAATATGCGGCTGACACCACAAAGCAGGTTATCGCTCGGATGAAGAGCGACCACGTGCGAATCATGATGGAGTCGGTAGCCGCCGGCTCCGATGAGCTGAGCGCGTCGGTGCGCGAGATATCCGAAGCCATGTCGAAGTCGAGGGAGATTGCGGCAGATGCGGTCCGTCGGGTCGAGGCTGCGGACGGTCAGGCGCAGCGGCTCAGCGCTGCCACAGATTCAATGCGAGGAATCGTCGAATTAATCGACAATATTACCGGACAGATCAATTTGCTTGCGCTCAATGCGACCATCGAGTCCGCGCGCGCGGGTGAAGCCGGTCGCGGCTTTGCGGTGGTTGCTTCGGAAGTCAAGAGCCTAGCGAACCAGGCCAAGCTCGCGACTGACAGAATCGGTCAGGAGATCGCCAGCCTTAACGGCATCTCGGGCGATGTGGTCACTGCCCTTACCGAGATCAAGCAAGCGATCCAGAACGTCAGCCACTATGTGACCTCGACCGCTGCGGCCGTCGAAGAGCAGAGCGCGGTGACAAACGAAATGTCGTCAAGTATGCAGCGCGCTGCGGTTGAAGCTGCCAGCTTAGGTTAACCATGGTTGGAAGCGACGCGCTCCGTGCGGAGTGATCAACGAGGACCCGCAAGATCCGCAGTGGACATCTTCAGATGATAGAAATCCGAGAGTTGAGTCACCACTTCATCAATGCAAATGGAAGCAGCCTTCACGTCGTCGAACAGGGGGCTGGGCCCTTTGTCCTCCTCGTTTTCGGCTGGCCTCAGACATGGCGTGCGTGGCGAAAGGTCATTCCGCGGCTTGCCGAGAATTTTCACGTCGTGGCCGTTGACCCGCCAGGCATCGGCGACAGCGGCCCCTCGAGATCGGGATACGACACCGGAGCCATTCGCTGCACCTTGACGCGATCTTCGCTCATTACGGCGAGACCGAATGCCAGCTTATCGGTCACGACGTCGGGGCATGGATCAGCTATGCCTATGCGGCGCGGCGTCCCGACGTTGTGAAAAAACTGGTCCTTATCGATGCCGCCGTGCCTGGCCTTGCCCCGGAGGGCTTGTACAAGCTGACGCCGGAGACGATGCACAAGACATGGCATTTCGCGTTCAACTACCTGCCTGATCTTCCGGAGATTCTGGTAGCTGGGCGCGAGCGTGAATTTCTGTCGTGGCTGTCCAGGACGAAATCGCTCGATTGGAAGAAAGCGTTCGACGACCCGACCATCGACGAATATGCATGAGCCTATGCAAGACCCGGTGCCTGGACTTCCGCTCTGGGATATTATCGGAATCTGTTCGAGTCCGTGGCTCAGAATAGACTCTCGGCCAAAACGCCTCTAGCGATGCCGGTGCTTGCGATTGGAGGCGATCGAGGCATGGGTGAAGTGATGCTGACGTCGATGTCGGGTGCCGCAACAGACACCAATGGGACGATTATCAAGAATTGCGGTCATTACGTTCCAGAGGAGTGTCCCGACGAACTGGTCTATGCGATGTTGCCGTTCCTGCTGGACAAGTGAGCCGCCTCGACCGTCTCCTTGATCGATAGGGCCAGAGTCGGATCGGGTCCGATCCAGTAGAGATGCTTCCCTGGTCCATTGTGTTGAGGATCGACAGGCTGGGCAACACCCAGGCGATGGTACGGACCATCCTCGGCTTTCGAGGAAGCCATACGCCAAACCGCCGATGTACGTGAGAAGGTGGCGCACAGTGATAACCGGCTCGCGGCCATCGATGAGCCTTGGCCGAAAATTCGGAAGCCAGCGCGTTACCGGATTTTCAAAGCGAAGTTGTCCCCGATCGATGAGGGCCTCCCGTCACGCAGGCTTGGTCATCGAAGCCAATCTGTAGACTCGGTCCTCGCTTATCCGGTGTTGGGTTTCCCTGTCTGCAAAACCAGCAGCGCGCCGATAGACGACCTCGCCACGCTTCGCAGCAACAACTGTTGTGCCGACGATACGACCGCTGCCCACCGCGTCGCCAATGACGGCGTCCAGCGCTCGTGCCCGGTCCCACGCAGTCGCATCTAATGCGCATACCACTGAGATCGCGTTCGGACTGATTTCTCGCGACTTCACGACTTCCGCCAGGACGGTGAACTTGAAATGGTGTCCACGTTCGGTCGTGAGCTGAAGCGGGTGGCCTGGAAGCCGAACTCGGACTAGGGATCTGCTATCTATCTTGGATGTCGCTCGATAGCCTCCATATAGGACGCCGGATCAGGAGCGAATCGCGGGCGGTCCAAACCGACACCAACACCAACCGGGCAGGACGTCCGAGTCGGTGAATCACGAGTTAATTTTCCGGCAAATTTCGCCGCTCGGCGATCCCGCGACTCAGTCTATGACGTCTTCGTCGTACGAAAATGCGGGTGCACGCAGATGCCAAACTCGAATGACGTCGCCAGCAATGAGATGCTTTGGGAACGCGTCTTGTCCCTACTCGTGGTAGGGGCGAGCGTGTTGGGCGGAAGCGCCGTTGTGCTGATACAGGCGTTGCCGCCCATACTTCACGGATTTCCATAGTCTCGGAGATCGCTCATGAGGCTCGCAAGACCATTGCGACAAAGCGAAATTCTGTAGTGATCTCAATCGCCCGAAACGCTGCAAAATGTCGGAATCGGCGTTGAAAACACTACGGAAATTCGAAGACTTCCAAGCTGAATACGAGGGTTCGATTCCCTTCACCCGCTCCAATAGTAATTTCAATGACTTAGCGAGGAATTTTAAACTTCCGTTCTGACGCCATTCCGACAATCATGACACGTCACAGCTGAAGGCTGATGCAAATTCGCGAGTTTTTTCGGTCTCTACCTAAAATTGTTGGAATCTATAATAATCGTCTCCAATAAGCTTGGCTCGTGGCAAGCGCGGCGACGATTGTTGATGTCCTAGAACAGGAATGAATGATCGCGACTCTCAGATGAGATGCGAGCTTCGGGCGAGGCCTGACGCGTTACCTCGATACACCTCCCGCGGTTTCCTCCATTGGAGGTTTGCGCACGCCGGCCCCTCGCGTGCGCCGCGCCACTTAGCCGCCATCCGCAAACCTTCATATTACCGGAAGTGGCGCGGGCCTCAGCGCCGACCTTCGATCTCCAGCGATACTAACCTTGCGAGCAAGGTGGCCGGATAGAGCTGACCAAGTATAGTTTCAAAATTGCAAAGACTGCGGGCCACTGGGTGTAATGGGAAAATGTCGCCGTAACCAGTTGAAGTCAGCGTCACAAAACTGAAATAGATGACGTTGCTCGCGAGCGCCGGACTGTCTTCGAACAGCATTCCAGAAAAGGCTTTCGGGATAAGCAAGCCAACGAACGTAAAAAGCGCAGTGAACGTCGTGGCGATGCTCAAATAAACCAGGATGGCGCCAACAATTCGGTGATAATTGACGTGTCCTGAAGCAAACACCGCGCGACCAACCACGAAGATTAGAACCACGCTCATTATAAACCAAGCACCGGCAACGAGATAAATGTCGAATATCGATGGCGCCGTAAGCCGAGCAAAAGCCGCCCAAACGGCCATGGCAAGTGCTGCTACCATCGCTGCGGCGACTATCGGACTGGCAGACAGGAAGAACACCCCGCCAATAAGCACCAGCGCGGAGGCAAATCCGAGCATTTGAAACACCACCATGCCGGTGGCCTGGAGGGGCGCAAAAACAAATAACATCAAGATCAGCACCACCGTAAGCGTGGATATGACTCGATCATCCCACCGCTCCCGCGAACTATTTGGGCCGCCGATGTTCTGAGTTCTCATGGTCACAATGTCCCAATCGGGGTCTTTCCTTGAGCTAGCGGCTCACTCTTATCACGTCCGTTTCCCATGAACGGACATTGTCACCGCCGTGGGTCACATCTGCTTTGTGCCCATCAGCAGACACTGGCAGGTCACCTCACCATCAGCTCCCTAGCGCGTTTTGCGTTGCATTCGCGTGGCGTCAAGAGCCAACAGCGCGGTAAGTATCATGTGAAGGATGACCACAGGCCACAGCAAGACGCCGGTCAAACCACCTGCGAAACCGAGGTAAGCAAGGTACAGCGTGACGGATGCGCCGTAGGTCAACATGCCGGCAAGCGGCGGACCCGGCCAGCAGGCAATCGCCAAAGCAATCAGGGCGATTCTGCTCACGCGCGCGACCGGTATGGCGACGCCGGTAAGCTGCTCACCGAGCAACAATCGCCCGACCAATGACGGAACGATCAGCAAAGCCAATCCGGTGGCAGCTTCGCCGATAGCGGCGAAAGTCAGTGCATTTTTCATCAATCATAGGCCCCAGTTCTGCCACGGGACTCCGGTTCGGCCTTGGGCTGCGGCTCCAAGCTTGAACAACGGTCCGTTGATCTCGCAGTGAGTTCGAACCAAGGATCGCTGCGATACTGCAGCACCGCGACGGCAGTGCGGGTATCTTGGTCACTCCATACACTTTCGGACGAATTGGATTCGTTCGAGCATCCCGAGACCCTGCGCTTCGGCCTGCTTGCGGCAGCCCTCGCGCTTGTCGAGCCGCAGCTCGACCTTCTGCAGCAGGCCGAGGCCGATATCGCCGGATACCTGCGGCGCGGCGCCCGCGGCCGAAGCAGCGCTGACATCGCCTGACGGTCCGTCGCCGGCAGCCCGCGCAGTGTCCTAAAGACGCTTGATGTCCTCCGGGCTCAATTTCGGCCGGTCGATATTGAGCGTGATCTTGTTGAGCTTGCCGGTGAAGGTGAACGGCGTCGAATAATCGTTGTCGTCGACCGGCGTGCCGGTGTCCGACCCGATATCCAGCGCCTCATCCCACTGCAGGATAAAGGGCAGCGTATGTTCCATCTTCTCGGTCGCGACAGCGGCGCCATCGACCCGCAGCACGCCGGTGCCGCCCTTTCCGATGCCGCTATAGTCGCCGAACAGCATGGTTGCCGAGCCGAGACCGTCATATTTGAAGTCAAACTCGATGACATGTTTGCCGGGAGTCAGCTCTGGACCTTCCCAGCGCACGCGCTTGAGGTCGACCAGATTCCAGGTGAAAACGGGCTTGTTCTTCAGCACATAGAAACCGTAGCCGCCGAACCGTCCGCCTTGCGTGATCAGCATACCCTCGGCGCCACCTTGCGGAATCTCGACGTCGGCCTTGAAATTGTAGGAGGTGTTGAGCACGCTCGGTGCATCGCCGTTCGGTGTGCCGGTGATCGGCCGCGTCCAGGTGAATGAGGTGCGGCCTGCGCTGAGGCTTGGCCGCGGGGTTACCAGCCGCCCGGCCACCGACGAATCCAGCGGCAGAACCTGGTATTTCTGCGCTTCCTTCCAAAACAGATCCTGCATCTCCTTCAGCTTGGCAGGATTCTTGGCCGCGACGTCGTTATACTGCGTCCAGTCGTTCTTGAGATCATAGAGCTCCCAGGGATAGTCGAGCGGGCTTGGCAGCTTGATGCCTGCCGTCACCCAGGGCGGCCGCAATACCTTGGTGCTGGCGATCCAGCCGTCATTATAGATCGCGCGGTCGGCAAACATCTCGAAGTATTGCGTCTTGTGCGTCGATGACGCGTTCGCGTTCTTCTTGTCGAAGGTATACATCATGCTGACGCCCTCGATCGGGCTCTGCTTGATGCCGTCGACGATTTTCGGCTGCTGGATGCGTGCCGCCTCGAGAATCGTGGGCACGATGTCGATGACGTGGTGGAATTGGGCGCGAACCCCGCCCTTGTCCGTGATCACCTTCGGCCCTGAATCATGAGTTAAATTTCTAGCAAATTTCGCCGCTCGGCAACGCAGCGACTCAGTCTATGACGTCTTCGTCGCACGAACGAAGCGGGTGTACAGATGCCAAATTCGAATGACGTCGCCAGCGGCGAGATGCTTTGGGAGCGTGTCTTGTCCCTGCTTGTGGTGGGTGCCAGTGTGTTGGGCGGAAGTGCCGTGTTGCTGATACAGGCGTTGCCCCCAATACTTCACGGATTTCCATAGGGCCAGATACGGCGAAAAACTCGCCGATCCTAGCCGCCGTCAAATGGCTTGAAAACGACGCGCGTGGGACCCCTCGCCATTCCGACAAAGAGAAATTCCGTAGTGATCTCAATCGCTCCGAAAGCTGCAAAATGTCGGAACGGCTTTTGAAAACATTGAGGAAATTTTCCGACTTCCAAGCTGAATACGAGGGTTCGATTCCCTTCACCCGCTCCGTAAGTTATTTCAATGACTTCCGGAAAGGTCTTAGACCTTTATTCTAACGCCATTCTGACAAGCGCGGCTGAAGCCTCAAAAAAGATTTGGGAATGATTTAAAGCTCAACTTTAAGTTGGCGTATTCGGTTCTTGCGCCTAGCGAGCTTGGCTCGATGGTCGTCGTAATCTGTAACTCTCGCTTTGAGCTGGGCCGTGAGCCTCACACGGCAGATTGGAAGCGGTGCCATGTTGCGAATAAGCACCGCAGATTGACCCTCACAGGTTGGTAATCACAAGTTTTGTTTGCCGATCGGTGTCGGGACGCCACACCAATCAACAACAACACGGCACGCACGCCGGATTCGTGGGTTGAGTGGTTATGGAATGGCCGCTTGTGGCTGCAAACGTTGAGTTCCTAACTAATAAGGAATGAACAAAATTGTCGTGGATGGCATGTGGAGTAGTTCCCGACAAACATGCCTGAATGCTTTGATATCTCGTCCGGATCTTCAATCGGCAGCGCTGTAAACTTCCTTGCCATGAAGGCCGTCGTGCGAATGCTTTAGCGTAAGCGCCGCCCTTCAGCGTCCTCGTTCGAAGTGAGACCGCCACCTCAGATTCCTTGGCGGGCGCCTCCATAATGGTCGCCTATAGCTCCATAACGACACAGTATTTGTGGGCGAGACAACGCTCCTGCATACCGAATTCCGGCGAGCCGCCGCTTACAAGGGCGGCGGGCCAATTTGTCAAATTCTGAGGAGCGTGACGATGTCGAGATGGATAAAGGCGATTGCGATTGGCGCGCTGACCGCGGCAGGCATCTGGATGACCCTGGGCGCAGAGGCTATGGCCGCTGACGGATGCGGTCTAAACTGGTATCGTGGACCAAACGGCGCGTGCCATCGTGTGGGTTACGGACCACGGTATGGCAACTACTACGGACCTGGCCCGTCGCCGTATCTGCCGGGGAGGCGTTGCTGGCAGGGTCCGTATGGCGCTTGGCATTGCGCCTAGTTCGGGTGATCTACGGCATTTGCCGTAGGTAGTGCGCGGGCCTAACCCGGTGCTTCGGGCTGCATTTGCAGTTCATCCCGAAGTTCCACAAGAACGGGTGCCGCACCTTGACCTTTGCCTTCGGCGGATTTGGTGCCGTACTCAATTTCCATTTGCGGCTCAGGACAGCGCCGTCCGCCTCACTCAACGCTGGCGAGAAGCGAAACAAACAGTGGCGCAGCCTGCCTGAGCATCAGTGCGGCGCTGCGGCTTCCGTCCCGCGAGGTGACGAGGACATGAGTATGATCGACCAGCAATCCACGCTTCGTGTTCGCGACATCGGCAGTTTTCATGTCGGTGGCCACATGCTGCGATTGGAGGGTTTGCCGGCTCGGCAGCGTGTGAGTACCGCCGGAGGCCCGGTGCATCCCATCGATCCGAACGGGGAGATCATGGCAGGCCAGATGTATGTCCAGTACGTCCGCTTGGCCGAACCCAAGAATTCCGTACCGCTGCTGATGTGGCATGGCGGAGGGATGACGGGTGTCAGCTGGGAGACGACTCCGGATGGCCGTCCCGGGTGGCAAATGTTCTTCCTGCGCGCGGGCTTCGACACCTATGTTTCGGATGCGGTTGAGCGAGGGCGCGCGTCCTGGGCGCCCTTCCCGCAGGTGTATCCCGAGGCTCCTTATTTCCGCACCGCGAAGGAGATGTGGGAGGAGGTCTTCCGCTTTGGCCCGATCGGTTCTTGGGATGCCGATCCGGCTCGGAGACACAGTCACTCTGGCTTGAGATTTCCAGCAACTCGGTTTGAGACCTTTCTCCGTCAAAGTGTTCCGCGCTGGGGCTGCAATGATGTCGCGACACAGCGCGCCTATGACGCTCTGCTGCAAAGCTTCGACGAAGGCGTCGTAATCTTTACGCACAGCCAAGGCGGCAATTTCGGGATGACCGCCGCCTTGCATGCGCCAGAACGGATCCGCGCGGTGATTTCGCTTGAGCCGTCGGGTGCTCCTGATCCCGCCCGACACAATGCGCGATTGCTTAAAGACGTGCCGCACCTCTTCCTCTGGGGGGACTACCTCGACCAACATTCGTTCTGGCTCGAATCGCGGCCAGCGTCGGAGAAATGGCGCGATGCGCTCCGCGACGCAGGGTGCACCGTCACGTGGAGCGATTTGCCAGCGCTGGGGATCCACGGCAATAGTCATGCGCTTATGTCTGACGATAATAGCGACGCGCTCGCGGGCCTCGTGCTGGACTGGATGCGCGAGCACCTATGATGCCAACCGATCCTGACTCGCGGGACAGCGAGCGTCACGGCATTGAATGAAAAACTCTCGCAACGAATGCGGCCTGCCGCCACGTCGATCAGTCACAGGCTTGCCACTTCACCCGAACATCCGGTGGCGCGAAGCGATTCGAGGATTTCGTGACAATAAAAGCCAACAGATCGAACTCTCTCTATAGAATATTCAACTCGTGTAATTTCCTGACGAATTCTGTGCCTGCGTCCGACGCTTCCTTGAAGAAGACACCGGGTTGGCCGAGTGGTGCGGCGATCTGGATCCACCGTCCACTGCGGGCACGATAAGTTGCGCCGCTCCACAGATGAACCCAGTTTCCCCCAGGGAGATATACGCGAACAGAAACCGCCCCCTCATCCAAAACGGGCGCTATGAGGAAGTCTGATCCCAACATGTACTGGTATCGAAGCTCATAGACGTTCGGGTCGTCCGGATAATGCAAAAACAAGTGACGTACGACAGGATGGCCCAGTTCCGAGGCCTCATCGACCAACGTTTTGCGATAGAACGCCAGCGATTTATAGACGAGCGCGAACCGCGCAAGATGGGAGAGCGTTTCCGCGTCCGTGTCGACCTGCGCGCTAATCGAAGGAACGAGCCCTTCGTGCGTGCGAAACAGTGCGGTGAATGCGTTCAGTTCCATCCAGCGCATCAGCAGCTCTTTCGAACGTGCGATCACCGGATAATCCTTGAGCTCGGCAGCGACGAACCCACCAGTATCGCTGTGGAGGATGCTGAAGCCGGATATTCCGCCGGACAGGAGTCCGACAACGGCGGCCTTGATGCCATCGAATTCATCCCAGGTTTGCAGCTGGTCGCCCAACCATCCCGCCGTCGAATACGCAGGACTCCGCGAGAACCCTGAGCGGTTCCAGAACAGAAAATCTTCACCACGGCCGGTCTCGTCGATGGCCTCGCGCTGCACTTCAGCCCACGCCTCAGGATAGTGGTTGTGCCAGAAATGCGGATCGCTCCCCTTGTAAAGGTCCGCGTCGAAGGGAAGTGCTTCGCCAAAGTCGCCCATCCATCCCGATGCCCGAGCCTTGCCGATCATCTCGTCCTTGATGACCTGCTTGATCCAGAGACGCGCATCTGAATTGCTCAAGTCGATCATGCCAGCGCTAATGCTGGAATTGATATAAGTGAACGGCTTGCCGTTCTGCATGACGAGATATCCCTTGCCGAGGGCCTCCTTATACAAGTCGCGCGGGCAATCGTTCGGGTTCGCGGAATCGCAGGACAGCGGGACGAGAAACGGATTGATGTAAATGAACATGCGAGCGCGCAGCCGGGCGAGCTTGTCGACGATCTGGTCCCAGTCGGGGTAGAGCGCGGAGCTGAGCTGCCAGTTCCACTGGACCTGATGTCCGGCTGGCGTCGCCTTCGTCCCCGACCAATCCTGAATCCATAAGCCGACGAGCGGGACGCCTGCGTCCGTGAGCTTGGCAAGGAGCGCGTTGACTGGCGCGCTGCCGCCCTCGGTCGCAACGATGATACCCTCGTGTGCCCAGGCAGGTAGAGCGCGCATGCGGCCGGAATAGGAGGTATATTCCCTGATGAGGTCGAGGGGCGTAGCGCCGAAAATGACGCGCCCGGTCATCGTGCCGGAGAAGAGCTTGACCGCGACGTGGTCTGAGCTGCGCATGTCAAACATGCTAAATTCGCTGTTTTCGAGAAATAGGGAACGGAGCTGGCTCGTGATGTATTGCGGGACGGGAGCCTCGGTGATGTAGGGATTGCCTCCGGCGCCTTCGTAGAGGAGGTCGACGAGTTGCGTCACAATCGGCAGCCCGCGGCCGATGCCATGCTCCTGAACAATGACAGGGACAACGTTGCCCTTCTGGTTGAAGTAAGTAAGCTGTTGGCCGAATCCAAAAAACGCTTCGTCGGCAGAGGAGGCGTAGTTGAGAAAGATGCGGTTGTACTGGCCAGCAGTATCACCTTCCATGGTGATGACGAACTGCAACTGGTTTTCAGACACTGCATTGAACGCGATACGAAACCCGACAGTCGAGTTGGCTGCGGCCAGCGTACCACGGAGGGCGATGCTCGACGCGCTGGCCGGCTCGATAGAGTCGATGGAGCTGAACAGATACTGAGACGAAATCGTATCTGTGACGTCGAAAGAGCCGAGTGGATTGCCGTGCTCCCGGAAGGCTGCCGTGCCCATGCCAGCGGCAAGAAATGGTTGGTTTGGGGTCGACTGCCAAAGATAACGACTAGGCGCTCCCTTGTGACGTATGCCGATTTGCGTTGGCGAGACCTCTACGAGGAACTCACCAAGGTTAAATGTGCCCGATGGGGCGCCAGGCGCAGCTGCCGCATTGGCTGGGCATCCAATGGCGACCGCCCCGAAGACGCCGGCCAGTGTTCTTATTGCGCTCCGTCGAGATACGTCACTGACCAGAAGTAAACGGTCAGGGCGCGCGCAGGGATCTTCGCCGCTATTCTCCATGATGCCCTCCTGAGTCTTGGTGAGCGGACTGCTGTGCATGGAAACGGGAACTCGCTTCACCGCAACATCTTCCAATATTGGCTGACGAAACCGCGCGTATCGACATCCAGGACCCGCCGGTCGATTTGCGGCGTTCCGCCTTGACACCTCCAGGCGAAGACGGTGTCGTGCCCGGTTGCCACGGCGGGAATGAGCGCGGCATCCGAATGGCCACGGCACCAATCAACTGCTGCGGGACTTGGCGTGCGGCCAGCCTTGGCCCGGCCGCACGCCAGGTTGGCGCCCGTCGTGCAAACCAGCACATGCCTTTTGGCACAGCGGAACACCGTCGTGTCCATCGCCATTTTGTCAGGCATCTCCGTGCCGAGCATCTTGTTGATCGCAGGCACCAGGCTCGCCGGTATCGGTCGCGGCGTGTCATCGGTGCCGACCCGTGCGCAGATTGCCGACGCGGTTTCGGCGTGAGCCGACGGCGCCCTCCATGTCGAGACCACCAGTAGTGCAACGAAAGTCAGCAACACCGGATTCTGGACGCGCATTGGAATCTCCCTGTACCGTTCGGTGGCTCGCCGTCGTCAAGCGATGGCCGGAAGGGGTATGAAGTGCAGCCCTGCTGTGGATCGGTGCTTGTGTTCGATCGGGCTACGGCAAGATGCCGGTCTTTACCGTCATTACACAAATACAGCTTCGATATTGGGGCATTCCTCGCCGCTATGGGTCCTTTAGGCTTGTGCACATGGAACGCCTGCCGCAGGGGGACAGAATGCATGACAGCGCCGACGCCCGTGGCAAGAGGTCATGGTAGATCGCAATCAAACCTGCTGCTAAGCGCCGAGCACATCGCACTCGTCCGACATCGGCGAGGATGTCGTCCACGCCATCTTTGACCGCCGCGTCAGGCGGCGGCTTCGGTAATCCGTAAGCGAGCGTTCCGCATGTCGACACGATGTGACGGTTCAGCTTTGCCATAACAGTTCGAGAAGGCGCTGTTGGCGATGACCTTGGGTGATGCGGCCGCGACACGCTCTGCCCCCAAGGGCAGGGATGCGAGGCACTGCTGCTCGACGAAGCCTATCAGCAGGTCGCGCACGGCCACGGTCGCCGGCGTGAGGGTCTCATCTGCGAGCCACAACACCGATGCCGTCAATTCGATCACCGGATCGATCCGCGTGGTAAAAAGGTTGGCGTGGCCCGGCACGTCGGAGAAGTCGCCCTTGGGCAGGATGGCCCCGCCGACGCCGGCCTCGACGGCCTGGAGTGAAGTGGACATCACGTCAGCCTCGGCAGCGATGTGCGGTGCGAGACCGGCCTCGGAGAAGGTCCGATCGAGCTTGCTGCGAACCACGTTCGGCGCTGTCGGTAGAACAAGCGGTAAGGTTGTCAACTCGCGCAACGACACCGTCGCCGGATTGCCAGGCAGCGGTTCCCTGCGGATCAAATAGCAGGCCTGGCGAAACACCGACCGCCGCGCGAAGAGCGGTGAGAAATCGTCCTCGAAAGCACACGCCAGATGCAGGCTATGCGCTTCGATCCGCGCCTTCAGTGACGCGCCATCGGCTGCGGACCAGCGCAGCGTGACCTTGGGAAGCGTCACCCGGCACGCCTCGAAGAACGGCCCGAGTAGCGTTGGAGCCAGGCACGACGATGCTCCGATGCTGACAGTGCCCTCAATTTCCGGCCCATTGGCGCATACCAGCTCGCGAAGCTGGTTCACGCGGCCGAGGATCGAGACGGCCTCGCGGTAGAGAATGTCGCCGGCCGGTGTTGGTCGCACACCGCGGGCACTGCGGTGCAGGAGTGGTACGCCTAGATCGATCTCGAGTTCGGCGATCTGTTGGCTCAGTGCGGGTTGGGCGACGTGCACCGTGGAAGCGGCTCGAGAGAAGCTGCCTGCCTCGACGATCCTTGCGAAGTATCGCAGGTGACGCAGTTGCAATGGCATTGGAGGGCCCCTGTCTTGTTTTTTGCCGCTCGGCGACTGGAAACTTTGTAGTGCGTTACAGTAATGCGTTACTAAAGTCAAGCGTCTCTCGCGCGACCTCCTCCGCCGTCGCCGATCCGCCCCAAATAACCGGACTCTCATCTGAAGCCCCGAGCCGTAAAAGGCGCTTGGCACCGTTCGGAAGGCGTTCGGAGCAGGATGAGCTGGTGCCCGAGGCGGGTCTGGAGCGGCCACGTTCGCGTGACAACTGACGGTATTCGGCGATCCTCGCAATGATCCAAGGCGTCGTCATAGGACGTGATTGGATTGAGGCGCGCTTTCGCGCGCGGAGGAGAGGACCTTTGATGGTCGGGGCCTTACACGGGGTGGAAAAATTTCACTGGCCACGTCCTCAAGTGAATCGCTATTTCGGCGAAGCCTGGAGGCTTCGAACCCGTGCATACCAGTCTGCCACTGCAGGCCGACGATCGCGCCCTTCGTGGGCTGCAGCAAGGATAAGGCTCCAAACAGAGTCACTGGCAACCAAATCAAAAGTTGAAGCCAAGCCGGAGGAGCATAAGCGATCTCGACTGCAAGAAGGGCCGGCACCACGGCGTGGCCGACGACGATGATGACCAAATAGGCGGGAAAGTCGTCAGCCCGCTGTGGCGTGTAATCCTCTCCGCAGATTTCGCAGCGATCAACCACCTTGAGATATTCGCGGAATAGATGTCCTCGTCCGCAGTTCGGGCACTTCATGGTGAACCCGCGCCACATGGCTTTCGAGAGGGAAACTGAGGCGTCCATGACAGCGATCCTTGACTGCGTTGATGATCCATACAATATGACTTCTGAGCCAGACAAACAAAGACAAATGGCCTTATTGTATGGATTGGGTCCCTACACTTTCAGAATGGCAAGGTCCGATCTTCCTGCGGATCGTCGATGCCATTGCTGCCGATATCGGAAGCGGGAAGCTCGTGCGCGGCCAACGGCTCCCCACGCATCGCGCGTTGGCGGGGGCACTCGATGTCGATCTCACGACCGTCACGCGTGCTTACGGTGAGGCGCGCCGGCGCGGCTTGCTCGACGCACGCGTTGGTCAGGGGACTTTTGTCTCCGAGACGACGACGCGCGCGAAGTCGGATCTGCCTACCCACATCGAGATCGATCTTTCGATGAACATCCCGCCGCAGCCGGTCGAGGCCAATCTTGATCTTCGTATCGCGCAAGGCTTGGCATCCATCCGACAGGAAGCCGGGTTCAGCGCATTCTCAAGTTATTTGCGGCCGGGCGGCAGCGATGTCGAACGCGTGACTGCAGCGGCTTGGTTGCGTAAGCGCGTGCCCGAAGCAAAGCCCGAGCGCGTTGTGATCTACCCCGGATCGCAGGCAATCATTTTCAACGCACTGCTGACATTAACGTCGCCGGGAGATGTGGTGCTAACCGAGGCGCTGACCTTTCCCGGCACAAAGACGGCCGCAGCCAAGCTCGGCGTCCGCCTGATCGGTGTGGCGATGGACAAAGAAGGTGTACGGCCAGACGCGCTCAAGGACGCTTGCCGGGTGCACAAGCCGAAAGCGGTTTACCTGGTGCCTACTCATCACAACCCGACCTCGGTCACGCTCGGACCGGCGCGGCGCAGTGCAATCGCTGAGATCATCCGCAAAAGCGGGTCTATCCTAATCGAAGACGACGTCTATGGACCGTTGGAGCCATCGGTACTTCCAATAGCGAGCCTGATTCCGGAAAGAACGTATTTGGCAGCGAGCTTCTCCAAGAGCATCGCGCCTGGCTTGCGGGTTGCCTATCTGCTGGCGCCGGACGCTACTGCGGAGCGAACGATGCGCAGCGGTCTGCAAGCGACCGCGCAAATGCCGCCACCACTGATGGTCGCGCTGCTGACCCATTGGATTCAATCGGGTATCGCCGGCGAGATCATCCGGGCGATCCGCAACGAGGCGATGGGACGTCAACAACTGGTGGCGCGTTTGCTCAAGGGAATTTCGTACACAGCACGACCTGCCAGTCATCATCTTTGGTTGCCTCTCCCGGGCCATCTCAGCGGGCCCGACTTGCTGTCGTATCTGATGCGGCGTGGAGTGGCCGTCGTCGGCGAGGATGCGTTCGCGGTTGGCGACAGTGCACCTCGTGGTATTAGGGTTTCGTTGGGCGCCGCCCGAAATCGTTCGGAACTGACCCAGGCGCTGCATATCTTGTCCGGAGCAATGAAATCCTCAGAAATCGTGCAGGTCGTCTAGAGGTTTTGCAACCATCCCCAACACGAATGGCTCTTTCGCCGGCTGTCCGGCAAGGTTCAGAGCCTGTTTCGAGGCCGCCGCGCATCGGGCAGGCGCGCTGCCGTAAGGGCGGCACCTGCCCGAATCTGGTTAACCACCGCGCTCGTCGGCGAATTCAATGCCCGCCTGTGTTTCGTCAACGGCCTGGCGGACCAACTCCATCGCCCGCGCCCGGTGACCGCCCTTGTTTGCGGTAGCCTCGCGCAACGATCCAAGCGCCTCGTAGAGAGATGAGATCGCGCGCTCCATGTTGCCCTGATAGGCGTCGGCGGATTGCGCGGTAGCGCCGAGCAGTCCGATTGAGGCGATGCCTGTGGCAGCCGTAGCCGCAAAGCCGCGACGTGTGATTTTCGAGCCGAGCATGATGGTTCCTTTCTTAAAGAGAAATGTCATGCAGCAAATCGTGGTGCTGCGGGGGCTTCACTCGCCGAAAGATAGGCTCGAGACAAATACTGATTGAATATGCGGCTATAGTCGATGCCGATAGGAGTTTGCGGGCTTCGCTTCATCCGCGGGAGATCGCCGACAATGCAAACGGTTTCGTCGGCCGCTCGATCCGTTTTGTCCGAACTGCCGAGGTGTGTAACGGCGTTGTGAAGCTTGCTCCCTGAAGGCGGCCGATCGCATTGCTGTGGAATTGCTGGTCGGAATCTCGCAAGTGGCGTTCGTGCGTAAACTATTGACGGATGGCCTTAATTTGGCGATCGGCCGGTCGCCCACTCGAATCTGGGACGGCTCGATCCATCGCGCCTATAGTCAATGCCGATACCCGCATATTGAAGCAGTATTTGTTTTGGCTCGGTCCTTGGATCATTTGTCCGCTGCGTTAGCGGGCAGGCCAAATCGGGTTGCCCTCGTTCTCTCAAGGGCAGTTCGATGCCAAGCCTCGTTTACCGCGTTGTCTCGACGTGCGGCGCGCTCGGATATGGCTATCCGCGCGAGTCGTTAAAGGCGGCCCTGATAGGTCGTGTCGACGCCATCATTTGCGACGCCGGCTCGACCGATGCGGGCCCTTACTATCTCGGCACCGGCTCAGACTATTTCGAGCGCGACGCCACCGAGGCTGACTACCGTCAAATGGTGGAGGCCGGCCTCAAGATTGGTTGTCCGGTTATCCTCGGCAGCAGCGGTATGGCTGGTGGCAACCGCAATCTCGATCGCGTGATTGGGATTGCGAAGAGCGTCTTCGTCCAACTTTCCATTTGTGACGCCAAGATCGCAATCATTCGCTCCGAACTCGATCCCGGGATTGTTGTTCGGGAATATCGTAACGATATGCTGCGGCCGATCGGCGTCGGCCCCGAGATCAATGAGGATGCATTACGAGAAAGCGTGATCGTCGGTCAGATGGGTGTCCATCCGCTGATCACCGCGCTCGAAAGCGGCGCGCGATTTATTTTCGCCGGCCGTGCCTGTGACAGCGCGCTGTTTGCCTTTGATATGATTCGGCGCGGTATCGACGCGGGTCTGGCCTATCATGCCGGCCATATCCTTGGATCGGGTGCGCTGGCCTGCGATCCCGGCTCGCCCTCGGATTGTCTCGTGGCCGAGATCTATGATGACGGTACCGCGATCTTCACCGCTCCCAATCCTGGACGGCGCTGCACGGCGCATTCGCTTGCGGCGCTTTCGCTCTACCAGCAGAGCCATCCACACCTGCAATTCTACCCGGAAGGTGTGCTCGCGACCGGGGAGACGCAGTTCTTTTCCCGGGACGGCCGCAGCGCGGGCATCCGCAGCAGCCGCTTCGTCGGCGCCCGCGGGCCGCGGCCCCTGAGCGTCAAGCTCGAGGGATCGCATCGGCTCGGCGCGCGAAGAGTGTCGCTGGTCTACATCGATCCGGCCGATCTCCCCAAGATTCCGGCGGATGTCCTGGTTTACGGCCGCAATGGGGTCCAGACCAAGCCGGTCAAGAAAGGAGAACCCGAGCTCGGGATTATCGTCGAGAGTGCCGCCAGCACGGTTGAGGCCGCGATCCGTCTTGCAAGGCTCCTCTCGCATCACCTCGCCCATGCCGGCTTTGCCGGCCGCAGGTCGGCCGCGGGCAACATCGCCCATCCGTTGTCACCGGAGTTCGTCAGCTTCAAGCGCGAAGACGGGCTGTACGGCGCGATCGTGCCTGGTGGAACGCGCGATCCGACATTTATCGAGAAATTCGCGAAGATGAAGATAAAGACCGAGGTCATCAAACTCGTTTCAGAGCAGTTCGCCGACGCGCTCATCGGCGCCGATTTCACGATCACGGAGGCCGACAGCTCGAATCCAGCCGTTCTGCTCCGAACCGTCGATCCTGATCCGGCGCGGTTAGCCGCCCGGCACCAGAGGGAAGTTGACGCCATCAGGCAGGTGGCAATGCCGAAAACCGCCTCAAGACTGCACCTTGACGCGCCGGATGCCTACGCCTGGTCGCTGCATCACCTCCTGCGGAACGAAGACGTCATCAAGAATGAGCTGTTCCCGATCGCTTACTACCAGGCAAATGGCGCGCACTGGGTCAAGCAGGGCAGCGATCGCGCGCGCTACTTCGAAATCGGAGAAAGCGGTTACAGCGGTGACCTCGACGAACGGACCCTTTCGCTGATCGCCGACCATCCGCCTGCCGAGGAGCCAATTGGTTTGCATCGCTTGCACGACATGGCTGCCGTCATCAGGAGCAAAGATGCTGGCGTCAACCGGATCACCTTCGACATCATTTTCACGTCCGGAGAGAACTACGAAGCTGCGTTGTATTCCAACGCCTTCAGCAGTGACAATATCGCAGGGACACTGAACATCTCGCCACAACGCGTGATCGGCACGTTCTTTGTCGATGCCTGCAACGCGATCAAGATTTCGATCGACCGCCCGAACCTCTCGGCTTCGATGGACGAACGGGATGTGTTCGGTACTCAACAGCGATCCGCCATCGAGTGCATGCACATCCCAATTTTCGCGGCGGCGCTCACCCGCGCTTCCACGTTCTGAAGCTTGAGCCGTCCATCAGATCAATCGTGACCAACCAAGGAGCTCCTCATGTTGAAAATTTTGACTTCCATTGCTGTTGCCGGAGTACTTGCGGCGACCGCGTCCATTTCCGCCTTTGCAGCGGACAAGCCGCCTTTGGCTCCGGACACTGTGCCGCCGTTCACCACGGACTCACGGGTTTCGGCGACCATCGAATTCAGTTTGCGGGCGCTGGCATCCGATATCGAGGAGCATATTCCTCGGCGGCTCGCATCGATCGACGAACGCGTGACCTGTGTGCACCGCCGCGTGCTGTTTTTCCGTGTCAACGCCAATTGCGACATCTGGGGCTTCGTCGAGCGCTCCGGACCGGTCTCGCTCTATGGCCGCGGTGACCATGTCTATGGCTCAGTACCGATCCACGGCGCGATCGAGGGCCAGGGTGCCAACCGATTCACCGCTCGCATCCACGGCGAGACCGAAGCGAGCGCCACCATCGAGGCTGGAGCACGCCCTGAGCTCGGTCGGGACTGGTCGCTCGACCTGAATTTCGGCGATGGTTTCCGCTGGAGCGAGCCACCGGTTCTGCATGTCCTCGGCCGTGAGATTCCGCTGGCGAACTATGCCGAGCCGCGGATTCGCGGCCAGCTCGCACAAATCAGGGCCCGCGCACTTGCCGCCGCGCGGCGCCTCAATCTGCATGACAAGGCCGAAACCGCTTGGCGTCACGCTTTCGAGCCGGTCGAGCTCTCTGACAATCCCGAAATCTGGCTACAGTTGACGCCGCAAGGCGCGGCCTACGCGGGCGTGCGGGCCGACTCCAGGGTGCTGAGCGGTTCGCTTGAGCTCTCCGGATCCGCGGCGACGTTTATTGGGCAGCGTCCGCCAGCCGTGACAGCGACCGCGTTGCCCTCGCTCGGCCGTGATGTGACCGAACCCGGCGAGTTCGATGTCGTTCTTCCCATCCGCATCGGCTATGACACGCTGAAGGACAAGATCACGCAGGCTGTCGCCGCGGTGGCCCCGGAGGCAGGGATGTCCGTTCGGGACGTGGAAGTCTATCCGTCGTCGGGCAAGCTGGTTGTCGGCCTGCGCATTGCCAAGTTGTCTGACAGCGATCCAAACGCCGGAAGATGGGTCTACCTTACTGGTTCCGTCCAGGTGGACGCTGACGGCCACGCGGTCCGGCTTTTCGATCTTGCCGCGATTACGAACGACGAGATCCTCGCGCCTGTGATCGATCCGATCCTGACGCAGCTGCGCGACAACATGAACGTCGACTATGACGTCGCGTATCAGAACCTGCTCAATGCCGCCAACGAGAAGCTCACCCGGCCTTTGAAAGACGGCTTCCGCATGGAGGGGCATCTCTCCTCTGCGAAGCTGGAGAAGGCGTTCCTTCCGGCTGATGGCATCGTGATCGCGCTTCGCGCCAGCGGCAAACTAAAGATTGCGTATGGGATGTGAGCCATGACCGGCACTACTCTAAACCGACTTATTGAGATCGTTCGTGCATGCCGCAATCTGATGCTTGCGGCAGCGTTCCTCTCCCTCTCCAGCTATGCAAGCACGGCGTGGGCGCAGACTTCGTTCTATGACGCGCCGAGGTCGTTGCTTGCCGGGCAACCCGGTACGCTCGTCCGCCAGGAGCGGATTGACGGTGCACCACTAGGGGCCTCCGCCTACCGCGTGCTCTACCGGTCGACCGGCATGAGAGGCGAGCCCATTTTCGTTTCGGGCGTCGTCGTGGTGCCGCAGGGTGATCCGCCGGCGGGTGGCCGTCCGATCGTCGCCTGGGCGCATCCGACCTCCGGCATCACGCCGCGTTGCGCGCCGTCATTGGCGATCTTCCTCTTCCAGCAGATGCAGGGACTGCGCTCATTTGTCGAACGCGGTTACGTGGTTGCTGCAACCGACTATCCCGGCTTGGGCACGCCGGAAACGCATCCCTACCTTATCGGCGACAGCGAGGCCCGCGCGGTAATCGATGCGGTGCGTGTCGCAGGCGCCATGCCCGGCGCGGGCGGCGGAAAGCGCTTTGTCGTGTGGGGCCATTCGCAGGGCGGACAAGCCGCGCTGTTTACCGGCATAATCGCGAAAGATTATGCGGCGGAGCTGACGCTTCTCGGCGTGGCCGCGGCGGCACCGGCGACCGATCTTGTCATTTTGATGAATGATGACATCAATTCGGTTGGCGGCAAAAACATCACAGCCATGACACTCTGGTCGTGGCATCGCGTCTACGACGCCGCTCTCGACAATATTGTCGATCCGCGCGCGATGCCCGCGATCGACCGCTTGGCCTATGAATGCATCGAAGGACCCTTCGATCTGATCGAGAGGCAGCGAACGGAAAAGCCACTCGAGCAGCACTTCCTGACGGTCGAAGGGCCGGCCAGTATCGAGCCCTGGCACTCGCTTCTGGAAAAGAACACGCCGGGCGTGTTGCCGCCGGACATCCCCGTGTTTCTGGCGCAGGGGACTGTTGACCAGATCATCCGGCCCGACGTCACGCGCGAATACATGAGCAAGCTTTGCAAGGCAGGCAGCAAGGTGAAGATGATGATGTTGCCGAATATCGGCCACGGTCGAGCCGCCCAGGCGAGCTCAATCGAGGCGGTGAACTGGATTTCGGATCGGTTTACGGGCGACGCGTCGCCAAACGACTGCTCCAATTAACTGCCAAGAGGTGCAGTACATAGAGAATCTATACACCTGCGACGATCCATTTTAGGCACGGCCTCTCGTTTGCACGACCTCGAACCAGTTCATCGAATGGTCTTTTTGATCCGGTGGACATTGGCCGGATGGACTGGTGCGGGGCAGGGCATGCGCCTAACGAGCGATCGGCCCGAGCATACCTTTGCGCGTGGTTCGCTTCATTGCCTCGGCGAAGATTGGTTCCCAGGAGCGGATGTGCAGTTGCACGAGGCTGGCGAGAGCTTCCTCCTCGCCCGCCTCGGCGAGGTCGAGCAGCTTATAGTGTTCTGTCACCGATTCCTTCTGGCGTTCATAGCCAGCGCGCGAGGAGATGCCATAGAGTCGCATCCTGCCGCGCAGAGCCATTACGGTCTCCGTGAGAAGCGCGTTTCCGGCCTGGGCAGTGAAGGCGTGGTGAAATCGGCGATCCGTCTCCAGATAAGCCCGCACGTCCTCCCGCTCCACCGCGCGCGAGATTTCGTCGGCGAGAGGATAGAGACCTGCAAGTCGTCGCCCAGGCGCGCGCGCGATGGTGCGCGCCAAGTAGACCTCAAGAACTTCGCGCAAGTCGAACAAGTTATGCAGCTCGGTCAGGGTCGGCTCCATCAGCCGGAAACCACGGTTGCGCACGGGTTCGATGAGGCCGCTGCGGGCAAGCTCGAGCAGCGCCTCCCGTACGGGCGTTGTGGAAAGGCCAAGGCTGGCGGCGAGGGAGGGGACCGAATACATGCTGCCGGGTCCGTTATGGCCGGAAATGATCTCGGTCCGTACCCGCTCGACCACCTGTTCTCGCAAATTCTGATCCACGATCCTTTTTCTCCCGGCCGGTGCGAAACTCGGCTCTTCCGTTGCGCACACGCTTTTTGGGCAATTTGCGTCGAAGTCCCTTGACGGATGGTAACGCGTGACTTAGAAGTGTAGCGCGTGACTGTAACGTATTATAGAAATGCAATCCAGACCATTCGTGCAGGGCAGGTCTGCAAACCGGAAGGACACGCGATGGCCGACACAGTGCAGCAAGGCGCAGTCGCGAGCGCAGCGCGCGACAACGTCCTCGCCAGATTCGCCAAGCTTATGGTGGACTTCGCTGAGCGACAGTTCCCCGACGCCTACGTTTTCGTGCTGATTGCGGTCGTGGTGATCGCGCTCAGCGCCATCCTGCACGGTGGTTCACCGCTGGCGGTGAGCCGCGCCTTCGGCGATGGCTTCTGGAACCTTATCCCCTTTACCATGCAGATGGCGCTGGTCGCGATTGGCGGATATGTGGTCGCGATGTCACCGCCGGTCGCAGCGGCGCTACGCCGGCTCGCGCTCGTGCCGAAGACGGGGCGCGGCGCGGTCGTGTTCGTGGGTGTGCTGTCGATCCTGCTGTCGCTGGTTAATTGGGGGCTCAGCCTAATCTTCTCCGGACTCCTGGTGAGGGAGATTGCCCGGCGCACCGATATCAGCCTCGACTACCGCGCAGCAGGCGCGGCCGGTTATCTCGGGCTCGGCTGCGGCTTCACGCTCGGCATCACGTCTTCCGCGGCCCAGCTGCAGGCCAACGCCGCCTCGATTCCGCCGGGGCTGCTGCCGATATCCGGTGTCATCGGCTTTTCTGAAACAATACTCACCTGGCAAAGCGGGCTGACGACCCTCGTGGTCATCCTGCTGTCCGCGACGATCTGCCACTTTACAACCCCGAGCCCGAACAAGGCGAAGACTGCAGCGGAGCTCGGCGTCGCGCTCGACACGGACGGAATTGACGTTAAGAAGCCGACCCGGCCAGGCGACTTTCTCGAATTCTCCCCCATCCTCACCATCCTGGTGGTGCTGCTTGCCCTCGGCTGGTTGTGGCAGACCTTCTCCGCCGGCAACCCGCTGATCACCCTGTCCGGTCTCAACACCTATAATTTCGTGTTCCTCCTACTTGGCATGTTGCTTCACTGGCGGCCGCGCAGCCTGATCGATGCCTTCTCGAAGGCCATGCCTAGCGTCTCTGGCGTGTTGCTCCAGTTTCCCTTCTATGCCGGCATTGCCCAGATCCTTACCAAGGTGCAGAACGCCGCGGGCACGACTTTGTCCGACACTATTGCACAGTGGTTTGTCGGCGCCTCAACAAATTCGACGGTGTTTTCCTTCCTCGTGGGAGTCTATTCCGCGATCCTCGGCTTTTTCATCCCATCTGCCGGCGGCAAGTGGGTCATCGAGGCTCCCTACGTGATGAAGGCCGCGAACGAGGTGGGCGCCCATCTCGGCTGGACGGTGATGGTCTACAACATCGCCGAGACCCTTCCGAACCTTGTCAATCCGTTCTGGATGCTGCCGCTGCTCGGCATTCTCGGCCTGAAGTCAAAGGATCTGATCGGCTACACCGCGATCCAGTTTTTCATTCACTTTCCACTCGTGATGCTGCTTGCCGCAGCCTTGATGGCGACCTTCACCTATCATCCACCCATCTTGCCCTGAGGGCCCATCACACCGCGAACCGCGCAATGACATTCTGGCATCAAGGCTTCGGAGCCCACAACCGTGATGAGGACGCATTCCTCCGCGGCAAGGGCCGCTATACCGATGACATCCGACTTGACAACCAGGCCTATGGCGTCGTCCTGCGCTCTCCTCACGCCCACGCTCGCATCGTCGGCATTGACGCGCGCCGAGCCAGAGAGTCAGCGGGCGTGCTGGCCGTGCTGACTGCGACCGATCTCGCGGAGACGGTCGCGCCTCTCGGCTGCGTCATGCCGCTCGTTTCGCGGGACGGAACGCCGCGCATCGAGGCCGATCGCGTGATACTGGCCGCCGACAGAGTCAGGCACGTGGGCGATGGCGTTGCCTTCGTGGTGGCTGACACGCCGGAGCAGGCCGCAGATGCCGCCGGGCTCATCGACGTAAGATACGAGCTACTGCCGGCCGTCTTGGCGCCAGGAACGAGTGCTGCTCCCGTTTGGGCCGCGGCGCCAGGCAATTTGTGCTTCGATTGGCAATTCGGCGATGCCGATGCCTGTCAGCGCCTGCTCGACAGCGCCGCACATGTCGCGCGCATCTCGCTGCGCAGCCCGCGCATCGCAGCCGTGCCCGTGGAGCCACGCGCCGCGCTCGGCATCTACGATGCCGGGACGGAAAACTACACGCTCATCACCAACACCCAGGGCGTTCACTTCGTGCGCCGCGTGATCTGCAAGGCTTTTGGCTGGCCGCCGGAGAAGCTGCGCGTGTTGACGCCCCACGTGGGCGGCGGCTTCGGGACGAAGATCTTCGCTTATCCCGAGCACGCGCTGGTGCTCGCTGCAGCGCGCGTCACCGGTCGGCCAGTGCGCTGGACGTCTACCCGCACCGAGGCGTTCGCGTCCGACACGCAGGCACGCGATCACCGCACCGACGCCGAACTGGCGTTGGACGGCGAAGGACGATTTCTGGCACTTCGCGTGCGCGTCACGGTGGATCTTGGCGCGTACCTTTCCCAGTACGCGCCCCTCGTCGCCACTGGCGTCGGAACTCCCGTCCAGGCCGGCGCTTATCGCTTCCAGGCGATCGACATCGGAGTGAAGGGGATCTTCACCAACACTGTGCCCCTGGACGCCTATCGCGGTGCTGGCCGGCCCGAGGCGATCTATTTGCTGGAGCGGCTCATCGACGGCGCGGCGACGGAAATCGGAATCGACCGGGCCGAGCTTCGCGCACGAAATCTGCCGGAACCGCAGGCAGAGACGGTCACCTCGGTGACGGGCCTGGCCATCGATGGCGGTCAATTTCTCGACAACCAGCGCCGATGCCTCGACGCAGCCGATCGTGCCGGCTTCGAAGCCCGCCGGGTCGATAGCGCCGCCCGCGGTAACCTGCGCGGTTTTGGCTTTGCTAATTATCTCGAAGCCAATGGCGGTCTCGCGGTGGCGCGTATGATCGAACCCGACAAGCAACCGGTTGAAGCGGCAAGGCTTATCTTCGGCCGAGACGGTGCGCTCGAAATGATCATCGGCACTCAGTCCAACGGGCAGGACCACGCCCTTCCGCTTGTGCGCCACGCGGCGGCCACGCTGGCGCTGGCGCCAGAAAAGATCACGGTGCGTCAGGGCGACACGGCAATGCTCGGGCGGGGAGGGGGGACCGGTGGCTCCAAGTCGCTGCTCACCTCCTCCCGGGCGCTGGAGCAAGCGATCCTGGACGTAGCCGCGCGCGGCCGGTGTGTGCTCGCGCGAGAATGGAACGCGCGGCCTGAAAATATCCGCTTCGAAGCGGGAATCTTTTCCCTCGCGGTCAGCAATCGCGCCGTCAGCGTCGCTGAGATCGCCAACGCCTTCCCCGGCGCGTTGGACGGGGAATCACGCGGTGTCCTTGCCAATGGGAGTCACGCGAACGGCTGCCATGCCTGTGAGGTGGAGATCGACCCCGAGACCGGCGCAGTGTGCATTACGGCTTACACCGCCGTGGACGACTTCGGCGCCGTGCTGAACGAGCAGTCGGTGCGCGGCCAAGTGCTGGGCGGCGTGACGCAAGGGCTCGGCCAGGCGCTTATGGAGGAGATCGCCTATGATGCGGAGACCGGCCA
>Ga0182030_10001048_pt1 | contig 55601 bp, 49 predicted proteins | sample 812S3MmetaG_FD_121299 | JGI IMG/M metagenome (GOLD analysis project Ga0182030, IMG submission 121299) | Permafrost microbial communities from Stordalen Mire, Sweden - 812S3M metaG (Illumina Assembly) | ecosystem: Environmental > Terrestrial > Soil > Wetlands > Permafrost | place: Sweden...
ACGTCCTCGATCTGGTCGCCGACCTTGCGGATCGGATTGAGCGCCGCGCGCGGGTTCTGGAAGATCATCGAGATTTCGCGGCCGCGCAGGTCGCGCATCTGGTTCTCGGTCGCGGCCTTGACGTCGATACCGGAAAACATCACCGAGCCTTCGGCGATCCTGCCGGCGCGGTCGAGGATCCGCATCACCGCGTAGGAGGTGACCGATTTGCCGGAGCCGGATTCGCCGACGATGCCGAGCGTCTCGCCCTTGGCCACGGAAATGTTGACGTGCTGCACCGCCTTGACGATGCCGCCCCGGGTGGCGAATTCCACCGTGAGATCGTGCACATCGAGCAGCGGCGTCGCGGTCGTGGCGGCGTCGGGTCCGGCACTGACATGGGCATCTGGAGTTGCTTGGCCCATGCTCAGGTCCTTCGCTGCGGATCGACGATGTCGCGCAGGCCGTCGCCGAGCAGGTTGAAGCAGAACACCGCGACCATCAGCGCCAGCCCGGGAAACAGCGCGATCCACCATTCGCCTGACACCATGAAGCCGGCGCCCTCCGCGACCATGATGCCCCATTCGGCAGTCGGCGGCCGCACCCCGAGCCCGATGAACGACAGCCCGGCGGCATTGAGGATCGCATAGCCCATGGTCAGCGACATCTGCACGATCATGATCGGCATGATGTTGGGCAGGATGTGCACCAGCAGGATGCGGAACTCGCCATTGCCCGACAGCCGCGCCGCCTGCACGAAGCCGGCGTCGCGCCGCACATTGGCCTCGGCGCGGGCGACCCGGGCGTAAAGCGGAAAATTCACGATCGCGGTGGCGATGATGATGTTCTGCACGGTGTTGCCGAGGGCGGCGACGATGCCCATCGCCAGCACGAACAGCGGAAACGCCATGATGGTGTCGGCGATGCGTCCGACGATGCGGTCGGTCCAGCCGCCGAAATAGCCCGCGGCGATGCCGGCAAGGCCGCCCATCAGGAACACCAGCACCACCGAGGCCACCGCGATGAAGGTATCGAGCCGGGTCGCCACGATGACGCGGCTGAAAATATCGCGCCCGAGCTGGTCGGTGCCGAACCAATGCGCCCATGACGGCGGCTTCAGCGCCGCCGCGGTGTCGGACGCCAAGGGATCGTAGGGCACGACATAGGGACCGAACAGTGCGGCAAACACGATCACCACCAGCAGGCCGAACGCGAACGCGGTGACGCGGTTCTCGCCGAGCACATAGCGGGTGTGCTCGAAGATCGCGGCGAGACCCGAGGTGTGGGCGGCAGCGGCAGGTTCGACGGCGGGGGCGACGGTGCTCATCCTTCCAGCCTCACTCTTGGGTCGATCACGCCATAGAGAATGTCGATCATCAGGTTGAGCAGCACATACATCACCGCCATGGTCAGCACGAAACCCTGCACCGGGGCGAAATCCGACGAGATCAGGGCTTCCACCGCATAGGAGCCGATGCCGGGCCAGGCGAACACCTTTTCGACCAGCACGTTGGCGCCGAGCAGGAACGAGAACACCATGCTGAGCGTGGTGATGACCGGCAGCATGGCGTTGCGGAAGGCGTAGGTGATGATCACGGTGCCGGGCGACAGGCCGCTGGCGCGCGCGGTGCGCACGAAATCCGACGACAGCACCGCCAGCATCGAAGCCCGCGTCATCCGCGCGATCGGCGCCAGCGAGAAGATCGCCAGGCTCAGCGCCGGCAGGATCAGCTGGCTCAGCGCGGAACGGAAGGTCTCGAAATCGCGGGCGATCAGCGCATCGATCAGGTAGAAGCCGGTCACCGCCGGTGGCGCGCTGTAGAACACGTCGAGCCGCCCGAGCGGCGCCGGCGACCATCCGAGCTGGAAATAGAAGATATAGACCAGCACCAATCCGGTGAAGAACACCGGCAGCGATACCCCGGCGGTGGTCGTCACCCGGCAGAGATGGTCGATCCAGGAGCCGGGCCTGGTGGCGGCAAGAATCCCGAGCGGGATCGCGATCACGATCGAGACCACCAGGCCGAGCAGCGTCAGCTCGGCCGAGGCCGGCAGGCGATTGCGGATCTCGGTCGCGACCGGCTGGCCGGTGGTGAGCGAGTTGCCGAGATCGCCATGCGCGAGATCGGCGGTGTAGCGGAAGAACTGCTCGATCAGCGGCTTGTCGAAGCCGAGTTTCTTGCGGATCTGCTCGATCGCCTCCTTGTTCGCCGCAGGGCCGGCGAAATAGGCCGCGGGATCACCGGGCAGCGCGCGGGTCAAAAGGAAGGTGACGATCACCACCCCGATCAGGCTCGGGATCGCGAACATCAGGCGCTTGCCGATCATGGTCAGCATGGCGGCGCTCCGACGGAGCGAGCGAATAGCGAATGGCGAATGGCGAATGGACGACGGCTGCTCTTTCTCACTATTCGCTACTCCCTATTCGCCACTCGCGATTCATCCCGCGCCCACTCATCCCTTCACCAGCGCGCGATAATCCAGCCGGCGGTGGAACCAGTATTGATAGCCCGAGATGTTCTTCTGCATCGCGACATTGACGAAGGGCTGATACAGCGGAATCCGCGGGATGTCGGAGAACGCCAGATCGACGAAACCCTTGACGTCGGTATCGTAGGTCGCCGTGTCGCCGGTCGCGGCGGCGGTGCGCGCGCCGTCGATCAATTTGTCCATCGCCGGTGACTGGTAGCTCATGGTGTTGAAGACGGAATTGTTGCCGTGATAGCACCAGTAGAAGAAGTATTCGGGGTAATCGAGCCAGCCCGAGAACACGTTGGTGAAGAGCGGCATTTCCTTCTTGTTCAATTCCGTGCGCCAGTTGGCGCCCGGCACCTTGTTGATCGTGGTCTTGATGCCGATCTGCGCCAGGCTTTCCTGCACCAGCACGCAGAGCGGCTCGTTGATGCCGGCGAAGTTGAGGTCGAATGACAGCGTGGTCTCGAAGCCGTCCGGGTAGCCGGCCTCGGCGAGCAGCGCCTTGGCCTTGGCGATATCCGTGAAATATTTGGTCGGCTGCGGCCACGCCACTTCGGTAGGCTTGTCGGCCGGCGCGCCGAACATCGGATTGGCCAGTCCGAACAGCACCACATCCATGATCTTCTGATAGGGCACCGCATAGGCCACCGCCTGGCGTACTTTGAGATTGTTGAACGGCGGCTTGGTGACGTTCATGCCGAGATACTGGATGCCGTTGGAGAACGGCAGCGACACGATGTCGAGCTTGCCGGCCGCCTTGAGCTCCTGGAAATCCTTGTTCGGCAGCTCGTAGGAGATGTCGGCGTCGCCGCGCTCAAGCAGGGCGCGGCGGTTGCCGGCCTGTGGCACCATGCGCCAGATCACCCGCCTGATCTTCGGCATCGGTCCGCCGACCCAGCCGTCATTGCGCTCCATGATCACTTCGGTGCCGGCGGTCCACTTCGTCACCTTGTAGGCGCCGGAACCCGCGGTCTGCTGCTTGGTGTATTCGAGGCCCCAGGGATCCTTCTCGCTGGCGTTCTTCTTCACCAGTTCGGAATTGATCACGCAGGGCACGATGACGGCGAGATCGGGAATCGTCAGGCGGTCCTTCTTGATAAAGTCGATCCGCACGGTGTTGTCGTCGACGACCACGAATTGCTCCGGCTTGGTCAACGATCCCGCGCTCATCTGGAAGGTCGGGAATCCGCCGACGCTGACGGCGCGGTCCAGCGACCACTTGACGTCCTTGGCCGACACCGGCGCGCCGTCGTGAAACTTGGCGTTCTTCTTCAGCTTGAAGGTGACCGACATGTCGCCGACATTCATGTCCTCGGCGAGTTCGGGCTTGAACTTGTCGCGGTCGTAATACGGGACGCCGCCGGGACCGCTTTTCATCTCATGGCTGATCAGCCGGTCGTAGCAATTCCACGACACCTCATAGCCGGGCACGTTGGTGCCGATGCCGTGAATGTCGAGGTTGTTGGGACCGCCTTCCGAGACGATCAGCAAGGTTTCCGAGCGTGCGTCGGCCTTGGCCGCCGACCAGATCGCAGGGGCCGGCACCATGGCGCCGGCGGCCATGCCGGAGACGGATTTGAGAAAATCGCGACGCTTCATGGCATGCTCCAAACGCCCGAGAACCGGTTTTTGGAACAAGACTTCGCAAGGTTCGTGCCAAATCTTAAGGGAGTGCTAACTGCCCCTTAAGCACCTGATATGCAGCCTATATTTTGTTCCCAGGAGTCGGCGAGAAGGTCCCGGACGGGGATGTTCATTGCATACAAAGAAATAGCCCTGCCTAATCTGAAGGCAGATATGCCCGCGGCCATTTTCTTGGGCGTCGGTGACAGGCACGATCAGATCGGCCACAGCAACCGCTCCAGTTCGGGCAGGTTGTTGGCCTTCTGCTGCCAGCCCTCGATGCAGATGTGTCTTACCGGATCGCTGGCGCGGTGCAGCAGCATCAGCGCCATCAGCCGCCGCGTCAGGGCGGGTGTCATGTCGGCCTTCGAATATCCGAACCCTTGCAAGAGACGTTGAACGCGGCGCGGCATTCCCGCGGTCATGAAGGCGCTGGGGCCGAGCAGGTCGTATTCGCCCCACCCCGTCATCACGTCGCCGAAATCGATCAGCCCCGATAGCCGCCAGCCGCCGGCGTCCTCGCTCAGCAGGAAATTCTCCGGGATATATTCGCCGGTGAGGATCACCGGCGGCGCGTTCATCGGTATCAGGCTGGCCGCTGCGCCAAGAAGTTCATCGAACCCGTCGAGATATTTTTGCGGCAATCCGAGCCGCGCGTGCCGGGCCCGGCACCCGGCAATCTGCCGGCGCAAAAACTGGTCCCAGCGCGGTTCGATGCCGGACAATTCGCCAAGCGGGACCCGCTGCACCTCCGCAATGGTCTCGCCGATCTGCCCGAGCACGTGCTCCTTGTCAGGCTCCGGCAGAGCGGGCCACGCCTCGGCGCCCAAAACCCCTTGCAGGCGGGTGATGGCGAGATATGGCCATCCGTCGCATTCGCCTTCGACCACGACTTCCGGAATCGGCACGCCGAGCCGCCCCTGCAGCAAACCCAACGAGATGCGCTCCGACAGGAACTGACCGCGCAGCATCGGCGGGAACAGCTTCAGGATCAGTCCGTGACCGAGGCCGACGACGAGATTGGTGCCGGTGGTGAACAGATGAGGATCCGCCACCGGCAACCCATGACCGCGCGCGATGTCGAGCGCCGCCGGCAGGCATTGCGCGGCGTCGGCGCGCCACGTCTGGAACGTCTCGAAGCTCGACAGACTAGGCAGCGAAGGCATGATCGGCGATGGGTTGTGGCGACGGGGCGCGGAAAAGGGCTCTTTCTATAGCGCGGACGCCGGGCCGAGACGACCGCTTTATGGATTGGCGCGTTCGAACTGGCGCAGCAACCGGTTGCCGCGCTCGACGGCGGAATCCAGCGCCGCCTGCGCGGATTTCCGGCCGCTGAAAGCCTGCTCCAACTCGTCGTCGATCACATCGCGAATCAGGACATACGAGCCGAGCCGGATCCCTCTCGAGTTTTCCGTCGGCGGTTTCAGCGTGATCTGCTCGATCGAGATCGCGGTGCCCGGATTGCGATCGTAGAAGCCCTGCGCGCGGCTCAATTCGAAGGCCGCCCGGGTCACCGGCAAATAGCCGGTGTACTGGTGCCAGGCCGCCTGAATCTCCGGTTTCGACAGGAAGGCGAAGAATTTGGCCACCCCCTTGTATTCGGCAGCCGGCCGGTTACGCAGCACCCACAGCGTGGCGCCGCCGATGCTGGTGTCTTGCGGCGCGCCTTCGACGTCGGGCCAGTACGGCAGCATGCCGTAGCCCACTTCGAATTTCGAATTGGCCCTGATGTCTGCGCGGGTCGCCGACGAGCCGATGAAGATCCCGCATTCGCCATTTTGAAACCGCGGCTCGGCCGATGTGGCCCGGCCGCTGTAGTCGAACACCTTGTCGGCCTGCCATGCCGCGAGCTGGGCAATGTGGCGAACCATCACCGGATTGTTGAAATTCAGCACCGCGTCGAAGCCGCCGAAACCATTGGCCCTGGTCGAGATCGGCAGGTTGTGGCGCGCGGAAAAATTCTCGACGTTGATCCATGAGGGCCACGAGGTGGTAAAGCCGCAGGGGGCCCCGGCCGCGCGCAACCGCTTCGCCGCCGCGCCCAGCTCGGGCCAGGTCTTCGGCGCCGATTCGGGGTCGAGGCCGGCGGCGCGGAACAGGTTCTTATTGTAGTACAGAATCGGGGTCGAGGCGTTGAACGGGAACGACAGCATGTTGCCGGCGGCATCGGTGTAATAGCCGGTGACTGCCGGAAGATAGGCGGTCGGGGAAAATGCCTCCGATTCGTCCCGCATCAATTGGAACACCGGATAGATCGCGCCCTGCGCCGCCATCATGGTCGCGGTGGCGATTTCGGCCACCTGAACGATCGCCGGCTGGCTCCGCGAACGGAACGCAAAGATCGCCGCCGTGACGGTTTCGGTATAGTTGCCCTTGTAGCTCGGGACGATGCGGTATTCGGACTGCGATGCGTTGAAATCCGCGGCGAGCCCCTCCAGTTGCCGCCCGAGTTCGCCCGACATCGCATGCCACCACGCGATCTCGGTGACCGCCCGGGCCGGAGACGCCAGGCCGATTGCCGCGACCATCGCGGCGAGCTGCAACAATCTCAAAGCCGGCTTCACCATCGAAACATCTCAAATTGGCGCGGCCAAACCGCGATTTTGCAGACCGCGCGCCCTTTAAAATAACCGCGTCGGCGGGTTCGAGCCGCAGGACGGCGGGCCGCGGTGCAGCCTTGCCGATCATCGCCACGCTGCCGGGATAGCCATCCCTCGCCGGCTTCTGCTAAATTGTCTTGAACCTTTCTTCCCGATCCCCGACCCCATCATAGGGGGACGAAGTTGCCTGTGTACAGCCGCGTCGAGCCTTGGCGGACCCTCGCTAGCATTGTCGCGGCGGCGGTCCCGGCGTGCGGATTTCGCGCCGCCATCGATATCAATCGCAGCAATGTGGCGCTGATGGCCGGTTTTGCGCCGGCGATCGATGTCCGGGCGATATCGAATGGGCGGTTCGGCGGCGAAATTATCGATAGCTTGAGGCCTTATGGATTTGACGCCGCGGTCGCGGATCTGACCGATCGAATTCGCAAGGTGGAGTGAGTTGGCCTTGGCAACGTCCCGGCAGGACAAGGCTGCGGAACGGCCGGCGGGCCTCGCCGCACGGGGCCGCACGCTGCTGGTCGGGCTGGTCCGCTCGGTGCCGATCCGCTGGCGCATCCTGTCGATAGCCGCGCTGAACTCGGCGGTCGTCGTGGTGCTGGTCGCGATGATCTGGAACGGCGTCCAGGTGCTCGGTTCGGCCTGGGACGACGTCCGGCGGGTACGCGAATCGGACAAGATTCTGGCGCTGCTGGAGAGCGAAACCGGCCGCCTGCAGAACCTGATCCACCGCTACATCAATCAGCCGAGCCCGGAATTTTTCGCGGAAATATTGCTGCTGCGCGAAGCCGTGCTCGGCACCCTGACCACGCGCGCATCGACCGACCCGATGCTGTCCGGATCGGTGGAAGAGCTCGAGCGCGTGACCGAGCGCTTCCTCAACGGCTTCGGCGAATTGCGCGGCGTCCAGGCAACCATTTCGAAGACTTACGAGGAGCAGATCCTGACTCCGGCCAGGGACATGGCCGGACTCTACTCGGTCATCGAGGCCGCAACCGGGCATCGCGACGCCCCGATCTGGCCGTCGCTCGGCAAATCCCGCGAGGCGTTTACCGCCATGCTGGTGGCCGCCAACGCCTATTATCTCTCGCTGGCAAGCGCATCCGCCGAGGAAGCCCGCCGCAATATCGAGACCATCGAGACAACCATCCCGGCGATGTCCGAGCTTGCCGACAACGACCAGCAACGCAAGGCGCTGCAGCAGTTGAATGCACGCACCGTCGCGCTGCGGGAAGGCCTGGCGAAATTATCGGAGCAGCTCGCGAACCGAACCGAGCTGTTGCGCAATACCATCGACGCCAGCCAGGCCGAAGCCATCGGCGCCATCGACGGATTGTCGGTCAAGATGCAGCAGCGCGAACAGAAGGCACAGGAGACATTCGATCGAACGCTGGCCGACATCTCCCGCAGGGTGCTGTCGATCGCCGTGATCTTTCTCGGCATCATCATCAGCGCGGGTGTCGTGATTGCGCTCAGCATCAGGCTGCCATTGCACCAGATCATGATGGCGATGCAGGCCATCACCTCGGGCGACTACGATCGGCGGGTGCAGGGAACCGACGCCCGGGACGAGGTCGGAGCGATGGCGCGGGCGGTCGAGGTGTTCCGCGAAAACGCCATCGCCAAACGCAAGACCGAAGACGAGTTGCGGACCTCGAAGGAGAAAGCCGAAAGCGCGCTGCTCGAACTGAACGCCGCCCAGCAGAACCTGATCGACGCCGAACGCCTGGCGGCGCTCGGCGGTCTGGTCGCCGGTGTCGCCCACGAGGTCAACAATCCGATCGGCATCAGCCTAACGGTGGCGTCAAGTTTTGCCCGCCGCGCCGAGATGTTCGAAGCAGAATTGAAATCCGATACCCAGTTGCGGCGATCCCAACTCGAGGAATTCGTCAGGGCCTCGCGCGAAGCGGCCCAGCAACTGGTGGCCAACCTGCAGCGCGCCGGCGAACTGATCCAGTCCTTCAAGCAGGTCGCAGTGGACCGCTCGCACGCGGAACGCCGGCAATTCAACCTCAGCGAAGCGACCGACCAGATCGTCGCCAGCCTGCGCCCGGTCCTGAGGAAGGCGTCGATCGCGCTGTCGGTCGACGTGCCGGAAGGCCAGTTGATCGACGGCTATCCGGGCTCCTACGGGCAGATTCTGACCAATCTGTTCCTCAACGCCGCCAACCATGCCTTTGCCGATGGACGCTCCGGGACGATCTCGATCTCGGCGAGGCCGCGGGGCAATGACGACGTCGAGATCATTTTTGCCGACAATGGCGCCGGAATGACCCCCGACGTGCAGCGGCAGGCGTTCGACCCGTTCTTTACTACCCGCCGCAACGAGGGCGGCACCGGGCTCGGCCTGCACATCGTCTATAACCTCGTGACCCAGCAGTTCGGCGGGCGGATGAAGCTGGATTCAAGACTGGGACAAGGCACCACATTTCGCATTATCATGCCGAAAGCCGCCAAGGGCGGCTCCGCACCCGCAGACGCCGCAACCGACGAGACCGCGCAATGGCCGAACCGGACGATGTCCTCCATCTGATCGACGATTCCGGGACCGCTCCGGAGGTGTCGACCGCACGAAAATGGAAGATCGCGGTGATCGACGACGATCAGGCCGTGCACGAAGGCACAAGGTTCGCGCTGAGCGACTATAGTCTGCATGGCCAGACGCTCGAGATCCTGTCGGCCTATTCCGCGGCCGAGGGCCGCGTCTTGATGCGCGCGCATCCCGATATCGCCGCCGTGCTGCTCGACGTCATCATGGAAACCGACGCCGCGGGTCTCGATCTCGTCGAGTACATCCGCAACGAACTGAAGAACGAGACCGTTCGCATCATCCTGCGCACCGGGCAGCCCGGACAGGCGCCGGAACGCCGCGTCATCGTGCAATACGACATCAACGACTACAAGGCCAAGACCGAGCTGACGGCGGACAAGCTGTTCACCTCGCTGACCGCGGCGTTGCGCAGCCATCAACAGCTCGAGCGCATGGTGCAGACCCGGCGCGGGCTGGAGATCATCATCGATGCGGCCTCGACCCTGTACGATTTCAAATCGATGCAGCGCCTCGCCGAAGGGGTGCTGACGCAGATCGCCTCGCTGCTGAATGTCGATTGCGCCGGCATCCTGGTGTTGCGCGACGGCGGCGTGGTCGGCGACGATTTTTCCGTGCTGGCAGGTTCGGGCTGCTACAGCCGCTTCATCGGCACCGCCGGATCCGGATCGCTCGACCCCGATTTGCGGTCGATGGTGGAAGCCGCGTTCCGGCGCCGCAAGCATGAATTCATCGACCAACGCACCGTGCTCTACATTCGTACCGGCAGCGGACGGGAAGTCGTGGTGCTGCTGCAGGCCGAGCGCCAGCTGTCCGAAACCGACCGGTCGCTGGTCGAGATTTTCGGCAGCCGGCTTTCGATCGCATTTGACAATGTCATCCTCTATCAGCAGCTGCACGAGGCCAATACCCAGCTCGAGGACCGCGTCGCCCAGCGCACCCGCGCGCTGATGCAGGCCAACCGCCGGCTGTCGGCGCAGTGGCTGCGGCTGCAGCGCGCCAACGGCTTCAAGAACGAAATTCTCGGCACCGTCGCCCACGACCTGAAGAACCCGCTCGGCGTCATCCTCGGCCGCACCGAGATGCTGACGGAGCTGATCGGCGCCGGCTCTTCCAAGGAGAGCATCACCGCCCAGGTCGAACATATCCGCGATGCCACCAGGCGCCTGACCTCGATGGTCGACCATCTGATTTCGGATGCCATGGCGGACGCTTTCGACATCACGATACGCCGCGAGCCGGTCGACATCGCCTCGTTGGTCAGCGAAGTGGCCGACGCCAATCAGCCCTTGGCCGCCAACAAGCAGCAGACCATTACGGTGTCGGCGCCGCCCAATTTCGTCACCCTATGCGATGCCGACCGGATGCGGGAGGCGATCGACAATCTTGTCAGCAATGCCATCAAATACAGCCCGATCGGCGGCAAGATCGCCGTGCTGGTGAGCCATGGTCAGAACGCCACCAAGATCCGCATCGCCGACGAAGGCGCCGGCCTGTCGCCCGAAGACCTCGGACGATTGTTCGGCCGCTTCCAGCGGCTTTCCGCCAAACCCACCGCCGGCGAAAGCTCGACCGGCCTCGGACTGTCGATCGTCAAGCGCATCATCGACATGCATGGCGGCGAGGTGACCGCGGAGAGCAGCGGGCCCGGACAAGGATCGACCTTCACCGTCAGTCTGCCTGCGACCGAAATGACATGACATGACCCAGAGTCCGCACATCATCATTGTCGACGACGAGGCGCCGGCCCGCGAGATGGTCGGCGAGTACCTCAAGATGCACGGTTTTGCCGTGACGCTGTGCGACGGCGGCAGGAGCCTGCGCGCCGCGATCGACACCCACGTGCCCGATCTCGTGGTGCTCGACCTGAACATGCCGGAAGAAGACGGGCTTTCCATCATCCGCGACCTGAAGGGCCGCACCAATGTCCCTGTCATCATGCTGACGGCGACCGCGAGCCCGATCGATCGTGTGGTTGGGCTGGAGCTCGGCGCCGACGATTACATCGCCAAACCCTGCGAATTGCGTGAATTGATGGCGCGGATCCGCTCCGTACTGCGGCGTAGCTCGCCAGTCAGAGCCGCGGCAACGTCGGAAGCTGCCGGTGCCAAATCGGCAAAATCCCAATTGGTGCGGTTCGGGACCAAATGGCTGGACCTCGAGGCGCAGGCGCTGCGCGACGACGAGGGCAACGAACATCCGCTGACCGCTTCCGAATTCGGCCTGCTCAAGGTTTTTGCGGCAAATCCGAAGCGGGTGCTGTCGCGCGAGCGCCTGCTGGAACTGGCCAACGCCCGTGACGCCGAAGCCTTCGATCGCGCCGTCGACCTCAGAATCATGCGAATCCGGCGCAAAATCGAACCGGATCCGGCCAAGCCAGCGGTGATCCGCACCATCCGAGGCGGCGGCTATCTGTTTTCCCCCACCGGGGACAAGACCTGACCGCCTCGCCCAAACCTATCTAATTCAAATTGCAGGGATTTTGCGCCCGATTGTTTCTTCGCCAATGCTGCGACGAAACAATTCTCCTGCGGATGAAACCATTTTCCACTTGGCGTGCAGACGTCCCGAAACGTTGGCCGACTATCCATTTGCCCAACGAGACGCCGCCCAAGCGGCGATTAGCGGGAGCCAGTCATGCAGAACGTCGTCGCCATCAACGCCGTAGCCAGCCAGGGCATCATTGCTGCCCAGGCGACTTCAGACGAAATGCTGCTGGAAATGATTGCCGATGGCGGCCGGACCGCGATGCACATCCTCTATTCCCGGCACAATGTGCGGGTCTACCGCTTCATTCTTCGCATCGTGCGCGACGCTACCCTGGCCGAAGACCTGGTCAGCCAGGTGTTCCTCGATGTCTGGCGCACCGCGCGCCAGTTCGAGGGCCGTTCCCAGGTCTCCACCTGGCTGTTGTCGATCGCCCGCTTCAAGGCGCTAACGGCGCTGCGCCAGCGCCGGCACGAGGACATCGACCAGGAGAACGTGCTTGAAATCGCCGACGAGGCCGATACGCCGGAAGCCTCGCTGGACCGTAGTGATACCAGCGCCATTCTGCGCGCCTGCGTCGCCAAGCTTTCCCCGGCGCATCGCGAGATCATTAACCTGGTCTATTACCATGAGAAGTCGGTGGAAGAGGCCGGCGCGATCATCGGAATCCCCCAGAGCACGGTGAAGACCCGGATGTTCTACGCCCGCAAGCAGCTCGCCGATCTGCTCAAGGGCGCCGGTGTCGATAGCCTGGCGGCGTGAACACGGAAACAAATCAGGTGCGACGAAACAAATGAAACATTCGACGACATCACGATGAAAATGAGCGCTGCTACATTGGCTTTGTTCATTTAGTTCTTCAACCTCCCAACCACCTCCAACGACCCGGACGGGATGCCCCCCTCCGGGTCGCTCTGTGTCTGGGCTGCATGCGCATTCCGTGCCTGCTGCGATCCATCCGGCGGCGCTCCTCGACGAAAGCTCAACGGCCATGGCGTGAGGCTATGGATCGCGCCGAGATGGCGCTTTGGGACACCCTTTTCGGTGCCGGGGATCAGCGAAATCACAAGCATTTCCAGCCACGTATCAACCCCATCGGGCTGGCCGGCTTGCCATCGCGCCAGCGCTGGGATTTGATGGTTTTAGTGATTTGGCAAACAATGATACACAAGCTGCAGCCCCAACGAGGAGAGCTTTGCATGATCAAGTTTCGGCACCTGATCTGGACGATGATTGCCGCGGCCGGCCTGATGCTCTCGGCCTCGCAGAGCTTTGCCCAGCAGCCCGATGTCGGAGACCAGCCGGGATTGATACCCGATGACTCCACGCAGCTCGATCCGGAATATCAGAAGCAGATGGTGCTCTATCGCACCAGCGAGGCGCCGGGCACCATCATCATCTCCACCGCGGAGCGTCATCTCTATCTGATCCAGGGCAACGGCCGCGCGCTGCGCTACGGCATCGGCGTCGGCCGCGACGGATTTCAGTGGCAGGGATTGCTGAGCATCACCAAGAAGGCCGAATGGCCGGACTGGACGCCGCCGCCCGAGATGATTGCCCGCCAACCCTATCTGCCGCGCTTCATGGCCGGCGGCCCCGGCAACCCGCTCGGCGCCCGCGCCATGTATCTCGGCTCGACCGTCTATCGCATCCACGGCACCAATCAGCCGGATACGATCGGGACCGCGATCTCCTCCGGTTGCTTCCGGCTGGTCAATGCCGACGTCGCCGACCTCTATGATCGGGTCCCGGTCGGCACCAAGGTCATCGTGCGGCAGAAGCCGGAATTGTAACTCCGCACGGTTTTCCCAGCCACCTGCACAACCGACCCATTTTTTTCCCAGATATTGGCGAGAGACATATCATGCGCACATTTCGAGGCGGCCTGCTGATCGGGCTCGTGATCGCATTCGCGATCGCGGCAGCGGCCATCACCTATGAACGATACGACACGCGGACCCTGAAACGGACGGTCCGGCGCGGCGAAGTGCTGTGCGGGGTCAATACCGGCCTGCCCGGCTTCTCGATTCCCGACGACAAGGGCAACTGGAGCGGCTTCGACGTGGATTTCTGCCGCGCGGTCGCCGCGGCGATCTTCGACGATCCGAACAAGGCGAAATTCGTTCCGCTCGACGCCAACGAACGCTTCAAGGAACTGCAGAACCGCAAGGTCGATATCCTGTCCCGCAATTCGACCTGGAGCATGTCGCGCGAGACCTCCTACGACCTGTATTTTCCCGCGGTCGCCTATTATGACGGCGAAGGTTTCATGGTGCCGAAGGCGCGCAACATCGACTCGGCGCTGGCGCTCGACGGCAGCAAGGTATGCGTGCAGTCGGAAACCACGACGCAGCTCAACCTCGCCGATTATTTCCGCGCCAACAACATGAAATACCAGGAGAAGAAATTCGCAAAGCTGGAGGATGTCATCAAGGCCTATGATTCCGGCCAATGCGATGTCTTCACCGCCGACACCTCGCAGCTCTATGCGCTGCGGCTCGACCTTGCCAAGCCGGGCGACCACATCATCCTGCCCGACATCATTTCCAAGGAACCGCTGTCGCCGGTGGTCCGGGAGCGCGACGATGACTGGATGCTGATCGTGAAATGGACGCTGTATGCGATGATCAACGCCGAGGAACTCGGCATTACCTCGAAAAACATCGACGAGGCGCTGAAGTCGAAGAAGCCGGACGTGATGCGGCTGGTCGGCACCGAAGGCAGCTACGGCGAGGATCTCGGCCTGACCAAGGACTGGGCCGCGCGCATCATCCGCCACGTCGGCAATTACGGCGAAGTCTATGAACGCAATGTCGGCAGCGGGTCCAAGCTCGGGATTCCGCGCGGGCTCAACCAGCTCTGGAGCGCCGGCGGCATCCAGTACGCCCCGCCGATCCGGTAGATCCGAGGCCGTCGTCGCCCGGCCGAAGCTGTCGTCGCCAGGCGCCTGTCCCCGATCGCTTCGGGGACGGGCGCCGGGTGATGACGACCTTCTTCCCTCAATAGCTCTTCATCCGCGCCAGCGCGTCGGCGTGAAAATTGCTGTCGCCGAACAATTCCTGGCACACCCGCGCCCGCTTCATGAAGAAGCCGATGTCGAACTGGTCGGTCATGCCCATGCCGCCGTGCATCTGCACGCCCTCCTGCACCGCCAGCGTCGCGGTCGAGCCGGCGCGTGCCTTGGCGACCGCGACCGCAGTACCGGCATTTTCAAAATCGCCGTCGAGCGTCTGCGCCGCCTTCAGCACCGCGGCGCGGGTGATTTCGATCTCGATGTAGAGCTGCGCGGCACGGTGCTGCAGCGCCTGGAATTCACCGATCGCCTTGCCGAATTGCCTGCGCTCCCTGAGGTAGCCGACGGTGCGGCCGAACACCTCCTCGCTGAGGCCGACCATTTCCGAGGCCACCGCAGCTCGGCCAATATTGAGCACGCCCTCCAGCAGCGCGCCGCCCTGATCGACCTCGCCGAGCACGCCGTCGGCGTTGACCTCGACATTGTCGAACTGGATCCGCGCCGCGTTGTGCGAATCGACCATTTCCGTGCGCTCGGTGGCGATGCCCCGGGTCTTGGGATCGACCAGGAACAGGGTCAGTCCGTCACGCTCGCCGGCCGAGCCCGCAGTGCGGGCCGCCACGATCATGAGGTCGGCGGTGTGCCCGTCGACCACAAAGGCCTTGGCACCGCTGAGCCTGAAACCGTTGCCGGAACGCACCGCCTGCATTTTTGTCATCAGCGGACGGTGCTTGGTCCCTTCGTCGATGGCGAGCGCGGCCAGCAGCGAACCGTCCGATATCTTCGGCAGGTATTCGGATTTTTGCGCGGCGCTGCCGCCGCGCGACAAGGCCGACGCCGCCAGCACGGCGGTGGCAAGGAACGGTGACGGCATCAGGGTGCGGCCGATTTCCTCCATCACCACGCCGGCCTCGACGCAACCTAACCGGCTGCCGCCGAAATCTTCCGGCACCAGCAATCCGGAAAATCCCATCTCGGCGAACGCGCGCCACAGATCGCGGGAAAATCCGGTCGCGTCCCTGGCATCGCGCAGCTGCCGCAGATGCGACACCGGCGCCTTGTCGCTGATGAGGCCGCGCGCGCTGTCGCGCAGCATTGTCTGTTCTTCGTTGAGGACGAGTGCCATTGGGGTTTCCGGTTCAGAGGTGGTCGACGAAGTATTTTTAGTATTGTCATTCCGGGGCGGCGCGAAGCGTCGAACCTGGAATCTCGAGATTCCGGGTCAGCGCCTCAGCTCGGCAATGGCCGACCGGAGGCGCATCCCGGAATGACGCCTCATGGTAGTCAGCGCCCTCACGCGCCCGGCAGATCGAGAATCCGTTTTGCCACGATGCCGAGCATCACCTCGCTGGTGCCGCCCTCGATCGAATTGGCCTTGGTGCGGAGCCAGGCGCGCGGCCGCGCGCCTCCCTTGGAGCGCTCGCTTTCCCATTCCAGCGCGTCGATGCCGCCTGCCGACATCAGGATCTCGTAGCGGCGCTTGTTCAGCTCGGTGCCGTAATATTTCATCGCCGAGGAAAACGCCGGATGGGCCTGTCCGGCCTTGGCCAGATCGACCGCGCGTTCGGCGGCGCAGGCCAGCGCCGCCTCGTCGATCTCGAAGGTCGCAATCTGTCCGCGCAGCATCGGATCTTCCAGCCTGCCCTGCTCGTCGCTGCCGATCGAATCGGCGGCGACCTGACCGAGCGGCCGGCCGACGCCGCGCTCGCCCATTCCGGAAATCATCGCGCGCTCGTGCTGCAGCAGATATTTGGCGACATCCCAGCCACGATTGACGGTGCCGATCACATTGGCCTTCGGCACCCGGACGTTGTCGAAAAACGTCTCGCAGAACGGCGACCGGCCGGAAATCAACAGGATCGGTTTGGTCGAGACCCCCTTCGAAGCCATGTCGAACAGGATAAAACTGATGCCGTCATGCTTCTTCGCAGTCGCATCGGTGCGCACCAGGCAGAAGATCCAGTCCGCGTAGTTCGCATACGAAGTCCAGATCTTCTGGCCGTTGATGATGAAATCGTCGCCGTCGCTCTCGGCGCGGGTCTGCAGCGAGGCGAGGTCGGATCCGGCGTTCGGTTCGGAATAGCCCTGGCACCAGCGGATCAGGCCAGCTGCAATTTTGGGCAGATGCTCCTGCTTCTGCGCGTCGGTGCCGTATTTCAGCAAGGCCGGCCCAAGCATGGAAATGCCGAAGGAGACCAGCGGTTGGCGCGCGCCGAGCGCCGCCATCTCCTGGCGCACGATCTTGGTTTCTTCCGGGTCGAGGCCGCCGCCGCCATATTGCCTGGGCCAGTGCGGCACGGTCCAGCCCTTGTCGCGCATCCGCTCGAACCAGACGCGCTGCGGCTCGGAGGAGAATTTGGTGTTGCGGCCGCCCCAGAAGGTGTCTTCCTCCGACGTCATCGGCCGCCGCATTTCCGGCGGACAATTGGCCTGAAGCCAGGCGCGGGTTTCGCGGCGGAAATTTTCCAGATCGGACATGGCGGCGGTTCCATCGTTGTGGCGATCGACCTTAGCGGCCGCATCGCGAAATTCAATACATCTGTGGCTTCAGCTCTGCGGCCCGCGAATGTGGCCTTGACCCCCGATCGGGTGTATCGGGAAAGCCGCGGCCTTTGAAAACCGGAGGAAAATCGGGATGCGCCTGAAGTTGCTTTCGCCTGGCGAAATGAGCCAGGACCAGAAGGAAACCTACGACGAATCGATCGCCGGCAAGCGAGGCGCCCCGCCACCGCCGATGATGGCCTGGCTCAACAGCCCCGAGATGGCGCGGCATGCCACGCGGCTCGGCGCTTTTCTGCGCTTCGACACCTCGTTTCCGCCAAGACTTTCCGAGATCGCGATCCTGGTCACCGCGCGGCACTGGACTTCACACTACGAATGGTACGCTCACAAGCGACTCGCGCTCAAGGGCGGCATGGACCCCGCCATCATCGAAGACATCCGCAATCGCCGCACCCCGCGTTTCGACGACCCGAAGGGCCAGTTGATCTACGACGTCAGCAGATCGCTGCATGAGGGCCACGGCGTCGCCAAGCCGCTCTACGACGAGGCGGTGAAGCTGCTCGGCGAGCGCGGACTGGTCGAAATCATCGGGCTATGCGGCTATTACACCATGGTCTCGATGACCCTGAACACCTTCGAATTCGATCTGCCGGACGGCGAGGTGTCGGATCTTGCGTAACCAATCGCCGTGCCTAGATCGTGGCTGACGCGATCGCAGCTCGGGGAGACAACATGCTTGAAAATCCATTGTCGATCGCGGCGGCAACGCGGATCGGACATATCCATCTCAAGGTCGCCGATCTCGATCGCGCTCTTGGGTTCTATTGCGGCGTGCTCGGGTTCGAAGTCATGCAGCGGATGAGTTCGGGCGCGGCGTTCATTTCCGCCGGCGGCTATCACCATCACATCGGCCTCAACACCTGGGAAAGCAAAGGCGGCGTTCCGCCGCCGCCGGGAACGACGGGATTGTTCCATACCGCGATTCTGTATCCGACCCGCGCCGCGCTCGCCGACGCATTGCACCGGGTGATCCAGGCGGGAATCGAGCTCGACGGCGCCAGCGACCACGGCGTCAGCGAAGCGCTCTATCTGCGCGACCCCGACCAGAACGGCGTCGAGCTGTATTGGGATCGGCCCAAGCAGCAATGGCCGCTCAAGCCCGACGGATCGCTGGCGATGTTCACGCACCGGCTCGATCTCGACGAGTTGTTGCGCCAGCGCGAAACGTAGTCCCTGGTCAGTGCGGGGAGCCGACGGGTCGCAGTGACGACATCGAATTCCGCCGACCTCGGCCGCGCACCAGGATCAGCATCGCGGCGGTCAACTCCAGGCCGATGCAGCCGTAAAACGGCAGCGTATAGCTTCCCGACACATCGCGCAGCAGGCCTATGATGCCCGGACCGAACGCATAGGTAATCTGATTGATCGCCGTGATCAGGCTGACCAGCACGCCGAACGCGCGCGGATCGAACTCGTGCTGCACGATCAGCGATGGCAGCGTGATCAGGTTTCCAACCGAGAATCCGAACAGCGCGCAGGCCGCAATCAGCAGCATTTCGTTGCGCGAATTGATGATGATCGCCAGTGCCAGAGCCTGGCTTGCAAACGAGACCGACGCGGCCAGCCGCTGGTTGAGACGGTCGATCACGGTGGAGAACAGCACCCGGCCGACCATCGCCATCGCCGTCAACAGCGCGACCGCGATCGCGGCGGGCCCCCGCCCGACCACGGGATCGAGAAACGAGATCAGGTGGACGATGAAACCGACCTGCGCGCACAGCACCAGCGCGAACGCGATCGACAGCGTCAGAAAAGAGCGGTCGCGGAACGCGGCGGCACGCAGCTGCGAGGCGGACGGCGCATCAGCGACCGCCGTTTCGGCCGCGATGCCACCGCAGAGCGGCGGCCGTCCGACAAATATCAGGATCACCGGGATCATCAGCACCAGCATGGCCGCCGCCGCCGCCATCATGGCGCCGGAAAACCCGAAGCGTCCGATCGCCGCCACCAGCAGCGGCACCCCGACAATGCCGCCGAAACTGGCGCCGTTCAGCGCCAGGCTGATCGCCATGCCGCGCCGGCGATCGAACCAGAGACCGAGCGTATTGGTGATGACGCCGAGGCTGGTGCCGGCCCAGCCGAATGCCAGCAGTACGCTGACGGCGTAAAGCTGCCACGGTGCGGTGACCTGGCCGATCAGGGCGGCGGCCGCCGCCATCGTCACCACGCCACCGAGCAGGCAGTTGCGCGGGCCCAACCATCGCACCGCCTCGCTGATGAAGGCGACCAGCACCGCGCCGAACAGATAGAAGAAGGTCGTGGCCGACGAGATCAGCGAAGCCGGCCAGCCGTGCAGGCGATGCAATTCGGCGAGATAGACGGTCTGGCCATAGAAGCCGAGGCCCCAGCCGAACGTCGCCAGCAGAAAACACACGGCGACGACCCGTCAGCCATCGTAACGCGCCGATCCCTCGTCGACGGCGATCTTACCCGAGGTGTCCATGCCGACCTTTGCTGAAATTCGAGATCGCATGCTCGCAGAACCCGCGACCGCAATGCTTCGATCGCTGCCGAAGTGTTGGAAATCGCGGCCGTCAGGATTCCACCGTCGACGGATCGTAGAAAAACCGCTCGCGGAATATCCGGTCGCCGCGCCATTGCTGCAGCGCGACCTCGTCGAACCGGCGCACCTTGCCGGATTTGTCCGTCAGTTCGAAATTCCAGTGGATGGCGACATTGTCGCCGTCGACCACGGACGATATCGCCTTGGAATACACCTGCGACATGAGCGCGAGAACGCCGCGCTCTCGGGCCACCAGCAGGTCGCGACCGACGCGGGGCGCCGCGGCATTCTCCTGCATGCTGGCATCCTCGGTGTAATAGCGTTCGATGGCGCCGGCATGGTCGCCGGACTCCACCACGGCAATAAACTCATCGAGGCGGGCGCGTGAGGGCATCGGACCTCCAACGTTTGGGCGCACTGAGTGAGCCCCGATCAGAACCTGGAATCGGGAAATCCGGGCAGCGCCCGGCGCCTTGCGAACGAAGCCAGCATCAATACCGCAAGTCCCAGCAGCACCGCCGGATAAACCACGAGGTTGACTGCGGACCAGCCGTAATTCGCCAGCAACTGGCCTGAGGAAAACGAACCCAGCGCCATCGCCCCGAACACCAGAAAGTCGTTGAAGGCCTGAACCTTGTTGCGTTCCTGCGGCCGATGCGTCTCCAGCACCAGCGCCGAGGCCCCGACAAAGCTGAAATTCCAGCCGGTGCCGAGGATGATCAGCGTGGCCCAGAAGTGCAGCGCCGTGATGCCGGACAATCCGACGGTCGCGGCGGCGGCTTCGAACAACAGGCCAACGGCGACGATCCTCGGCGCCCCGAAGCGGGAGATCAGGGCGCCGGTAAAAAAGCTCGGCCCGTACATCGCAACGATATGCCATTGGATCGCGAAATTGGAGTCGCTGACGCTCAGGCCGCACATTTTCATCGCCAGCGGCGCCGAGGTCATCACCAGATTCATCATCGGATAGGAGACTATGCCGCACAGCGCGGCCGCCATGAACCGCGGCTGCCGCACGATCTCGAACAGCGGCCGGCCGCCATGAAAATCTGACGGTGGCGGCTTCGGCGCATCGACGCCGGCCAGCACCGCCATCGCCAGCACGGCGACCAGCGCCTGGACAACGAAGCTGAAGGCGAACAGATAGGGCGGCCAGATATCCATCGTCCACTGCACGAGCTGTGGGCCGAGGACGCCGGCGAACACGCCGCCGGCCATCACCCACGACACCGCCTTCGGACGGTACGCCGCGCTGGCGCCGTCGGCGGCCGCAAAACGGTAGGATTGCGACACCGCGCCATACAGTCCGCCGAGAAACGTCGCGCAGCAGAACAGCACGAACGAGCTGTGCAGGATCGCGAACGCGCCGAGCAGGCCGGTCAGCACGCCGCAGCCGGTACCGATGATGAAGGCGACGCGGCGGCCATAGTGGCGCGATATCGCGCCGGTCGGCAGCGTGCCGGCGGCGAGCCCGACCACATACATCGACAGCGGTACGGTCGCGAACGCGACGTTCGGCGCCAGCGTGGCGCCGACAATCGAACCGGTCGCGAAAATGACCGCCGAGTTGGCGCCGGTCAGCGCTTGCGCCGCTGCCAGGCGCACCACATTGGATCGCGCGCGGGCGTCATCGGCAATCTCGTCGGCAGCGGTGAGGTCGATCATCGGCTGATTCCGCCCCCAATGCGGCCAGATGCGAGCAGTGGCCTTGTTGATTCCCGGCACTATGAAGGCAGGCGCCCGCGCAATCAACCGATGCGAACGGGCGCGCGCCATGCGGACGACGCAGATTGGACAGACCGGCGGCGGCGGCGTAAATTGCAGCCTCCCAACCCTGCTGTCGCTCCGGGTGCCGGATCAGCGTCGATGGAGTCGAACCATGCTCATCGACGACAGGCCTACCCTGGCCGCCCCCGATGACGATCCGTATCTGTGGCTGGAGGACATCGAGGGCGCCCGCGCCCTTGCCTTCGTCGACCAGCAAAACAGACGAACGCTGCAGCAATTCGCCGACGCCGGATTCGCCGCCGATCGCGACACCCTGGCCGCGATCTACGACCGGCCGGACAACATTCCCTTCATCCGCCGGCGCGGCGCCTTCGTCTACAATATCTGGAAGGACGCCGACCATCCGCGCGGCATCTGGCGAAGAACCACGCTCGACGAATTCCGCGCTGCCAAGCCGCAATGGGAAACCATCCTCGACGTCGACCGGCTTGCGGTTGACGAGAATGCCGACTGGCTGCTGACCGGAATCCAGACGCTGTCGGCGAGCCGTCCTCTGGCGATGCTGAGCCTTTCCCGCGGCGGCAGCGACGCTGCCATTTTGCGCGAGTTCGACATCGATACCAAGTCGTTCGTCGCCGACGGCTTCATCCTGCCGGAGGCGAAAAGCGGCAGCGCCTGGCTCCATGCCGATACGCTGCTGCTGTCGAGTGCCCATGGCGAGAACATGGCGACCACATCAGGCTATGCGCGCACCGTCAGGCTGTGGCGGCGCGGCACCGGCGTCGACCGGGCGCCGGTGATTTTCGAGACCACGCCGGATCGCATGGCGGTGTACGCGTCGGTCGACCGCACCGCCGACGTTCCGCGGGTGTGGTTCGGCGAGCGGCTGGATTTCTTCAACACCACGCTGTGGCTCGGCAGCGGAGCCGGCGCCGGGCAGAAGCTCGATCTGCCGACCGACGCCCAAGCGGATTTTCACCGCGACTGGTTCGTCTTCAGGCCACGCAAGCCCTGGACGGTCGGAACCCGCAGCTACGCGCCCGACACCGTGCTCGGCATGTCGTTGCCGGCGTATCTGGCGGGCGAACGCAATCTCGAAATTCTGCTCGAGGCCGCGCCGCGCCGCGCGGTGCAGCATTTCTTCTGGGCCAACGGCAAACTGATCGTCTCCATTCTTGACGAGCTGCGTCCTGTTTTCGAGGCCTGGACGCCCTCGGAAAACGGCTGGAGTCGCGCCAGGCTGACGGGGATACCCGAGACCGGCGTGGTCGACGTCTGGCGCTTCGACAGCGATGAAGCCGAAAGCGACGGCGATCTGCTCGCCAACATCCAGGATCCGCTGACGCCACCCTCTTTGATGCTGATCGAGGGCCTGCAAAGTCCGCTGGTGCTGAAGCGCGCGCCGAAGACATTCTCTACCCTCGGACTCCTGGTCACCCGGCACGAGGCGATTTCGAGCGATGGCGAACGCATTCCCTATGTGCAGACCGGACCTGAGACCGGAACCGGCGATGCCCCGGTGCATCTCAACGCCTATGGCGGCTTCGGGATTTCAGTGCGGCCGTACTACAATTCGGCCCTCGGCAAGCTCTGGCTCGAACGCGGCGGCACCAGCGTCATCGCCAACATTCGCGGCGGCGGCGAGTTCGGCACAAGCTGGCATGACGCCGGCCGCTATGCCGGAAAACGGCTTTCGCATGACGATTTTGCCGCCGTCGCCGCCGACCTGGTGCGGCGCGGCGTTACCCGCGCCGATCGAATCGCCGCCGAGGGCGGATCGAACGGCGGCATCCTGATCACCAACATGCTGACGCGCTATCCCGAACGCTTCGGCGCCTTGTTCTGCACGATTCCGCTGATCGACATGCGCCGCTATTCGAAGCTGCTGGCCGGTGCCAGCTGGATCGCCGAATATGGCGATCCTGATAAACCGGAAGAATGGACCTGGTTGCAGACCTATTCCGCCTATCACGCTGCAAAACCCGGGCAACAATATCCGCCGATCCTGATTGCCACCACGCGGCGCGACGACCGCGTCCATCCCGGCCACGCCCGCAAGATGACGGCCAAGCTGCAGGCGATGGGATACGAGACCTATCTTTATGAGCCCGAGGCCGGCGGCCACGGCTACGGCAAGGACAACAAGGAACGGGCGGCTTTCACCGCGCTGGGCTATGCATTCCTCAAGAAAAAGATCGGCTGGTCGGACCGTCCGGCATAGGCACGCGGCCGGCGCCTTTCCGGAAGCCCAAACTGGCACCCCGCGGGACCTGCCGACGTCAATCGACTGGTCGGCGTGCGAAAACCAGAACGAGATTGTTGGCAGGCATCTCGGCGATCTCGATCAGCGCGAGGCCGGCCGCCGCGGCCAGTTGCTCCACCGCCTCGACGTCGCGCACGCCCCATTCCGAATTGTTGTCGCGAAGACTTGAGTCGAACACCGCATTGCTGACGGCAGTGTGCTTGCCGCCGCGCTTGAACGGCCCGTACAGGAACAGCCGCCCGTCCGCACGCAACAGCCGCCCGGCGCCGGCAACCAGCCCTTCGGCCACCCGCCACGGCGCGATATGGATGACATTGGCGCAGAATACCGCCAGCAATTTGCCGGGGCCGTTGCCGTCATGCAGTTCGGGGCACCATGCCGGATCGGCCAGGTCGATCCGCAGCGGCGGTCGAATGTTGGATAGACCCGCATGCGCCCGCCACGCGTCGATGCTCTTCAGATGCTGCTCGTTGAGATCGCTCGGCCACCAGGTGATTTCAGGGGTGTGGCGAGCGAATTCGACCACGTGCTGGCCGGTGCCGCTGCCGGCTTCCACCACGTCGCCGGATTTGCCGGCGAGGAACGGCTGCAACACTGCCCAGATCGGCTGATGGTTGCGGTGAAACGCCGCCGCGTCGAGCCGGCCGTCGGCTTCGACCCGCCGGCCATCCTTGCCGAATTCCACGACATATTCCGCCATGTGAGCTCCGCTGCATCACGTCAGATCGTCACAATAGATCTCGTTGGGCACCTGCAACACCTGTAATACGCGCCGACAACCCGGCAAGGCTGGTCTACAATGCGCCGCGCGCCTGTCATGGAACTCTGAGCGAGGGCAAAGGCCGCCTTCGTGAGTTGGTGGGCGTGGCCGGAATGGCCAGGGGATAGCCAGCCGGAGCTGACGGCGGACGGTAACTGGCCGGCAACCCCTTGGAATCACATCGACCTCATCACGCCGATGCCGGCGCCACGCACATTGTCAGCGGACGGGGTTTATGCTTTGACCGCTTGTATTCTCAAGCTCAACGAAATGGAAACTGCGGGAAACGCCTTTGACCGACACTCCCTCGACGAAGCCCGTCCTGTCGCAGGTGCTCGCGTTGGCGTTGCTGGTCGGCGCTGCGGCGGCTGCAGGCCCTGCCGGCGCGCAATCCGCCGCCGAGGGCGAGAGGCTGGCGTTCGACCGCGGCAAGGGCAATTGTCTGAGCTGCCACGACATCAAGGGCGGCGATCTTCCCGGCACCATCGGGCCGGCCCTGAAGGACATCAAAAGCAGATATCCCGACCGCAACGATCTGGTTGCGATCCTGACCGACGAAACCAGGCGCAACCCGCAAACCGTGATGCCTCCGTTCGGACGAAATCGCATTCTGACCGAACAGGAGATCAACGCGATCGCGGATTTCCTGCAAACCTTATGACGGCGAGGGCGCGGCCCCAAGGAGACTTCAAATGAGCATGACCCGCCACCGGTCGACCGCAACGCGGCGCCTGATCCTGCAGGGCGCCGCATCGGTCGCCCTGGTCGGCCTCGGCGCTGTTCCGTTCAGCCTGGCTCCGACATTGGCCGCGGCCAACGACGAATATCCGGAGGATGCGTTCAAACAAAAGAGCGAGGCCGACGCCATCAAGTCGCTCTATGGCCGGACCGCCGAGCCATCCGACAAGGTCAAGCTCGACGCGCCGGAAATTGCCGAGAACGGCGCGGTGGTTCCGATCTCCGTCAGTTCGACGCTGGCCGACGTGACCTCGATCTCGTTTCTGGTCGCCGAAAATCCCAACGCCCTGGCGGCATCGTACCGGATTCCGCCGGGCACCCTGCCGAGCGTGGCGAACCGGCTCAAAATGGCCAAGACCAGCAACGTGATCGCGATTGTGGAAGCCGGCGGCAAACTCTACAGCGCAACCAAGGAGGTCAAGGTCACCGTCGGCGGCTGCGGCGGCTGAAACGCATGATCCGGAAACGCTTGCGCTCGGGCCGAGGGTGGAAGCCGGGTTTCCGACAAGATCATGCGCCAATCATGAACGAAGGAGTATCGTGATGCCATCGACGATTCGCGTGCGCGCGACCTCAAACGGCGACACCACCGAAGTGCAGGCGCTGATCCAGCACCCGATGGATTCCGGCTTCGTCAAGGACGCCGGCGGCGCGATCATTCCGCCGCATTTCATCCAGCAAGTGACCTTCGAACATGACGGCAAGAACGTATTCGTCGCGGACTGGGGTGCCGCGGTCTCCAAGGACCCCTATCTCAAGTTCAGCTTCAAGGGCGGCAACAAGGGCGACGACCTGAAAATCAGCTGGCTCGACAACAAGGGCGCCACCGATAACACGACGGCGAAGATTCAATAGCGCGCGCGGCAGCGGAGAAGTGAACGTGCGACCTGCGATCCATCTTGCCCCAGCCGTTGTTGCGCTGACAATTCTCGCTTTGGCAGCGCCGACGTCGGTCGCCCTGCACGCTGCGGCCGCCGCCGAAACCGTCGACCCCGTCGCCGACGCCACCGCGTTCCGGAATTACTTCACCGGCAAATTCCCCGGGCTGAAGCTGGAGGATTTCGTCAACGGCCCCTATTCGATGAATGCCGACATGCGCCGGCAGTGGCAAGAGATCGAGCAATTTCCGCCTTACGAGTTTTCGCTCGAGATGGGCAAGGAAATGTTCGCCAAGCCGTTCAAGAACGGCAAGGGCTACGCCGATTGCCTTCCGAACCGGGGCATCGGCATTCGCCAGAACTATCCCTATTTCGACGGCAACGAAGGCAAGGTGGTCACGCTCGAACTGGCGTTGAACCGCTGCCGCGAGGCCAATGGCGAGGCGCCATTCTCCTATGTGAAGGACGAAATGGCGGCGCTGACCGCCTACATGGCCTTCACCTCCCGCGGCAAGCCATTCGACATCAAGATCCCCGACGACCCCCGGGCGCTGGCGGCCTATCAGAACGGCAAGCGCTATTTCTATACCAGGCGCGGCCAGCTCAATTTCTCCTGCGCGAGCTGCCATGTGCAGGAACCGGGCGAGCGGATTCGCGCCGAAATACTCGCCCCCGCGCTCGGAATCCTCAACGCCATGCCGATCTACCGTTCCGAATGGGGCGGCATGGGCACCGTCAGCCGGCGCTTCACCACCTGCAATATCCAGACCCGCGGCGTGCCGCTCGATCCGCAGGACGACGACTATCGCGATCTCGAATATTACCTGTCCTATGTCAGCAACGGACTGCCGATTTCCGGCCCGGGCGCGCGACCATGACGGCAAACCCGCGAACCTTCATCCTGCCGGTCGCGTCAGCGCTGCTGATCGCCACTGCCACCCAGGTCCCGGCGGCAGGCTCCGAGGCCGATTTCAAGACCGCTTACGCCATGGCCGAAGCCGCCAACAGCCAGGCCGGCGCGTTGCGCAATCAATGGACCGCGACGGCAGCGGCCTTGGCCGCCGCGAAAAAAGCCGCCGACAACGGCGATTTCGACCAGGCGGTCGCGGCCTCGCGGGAAGCCGAGGCGCTGGCCAGGGCTTCGATCTTCCAGGCCACCAGCGAGAAGACCCTCTGGAAAAACCTCGAAATACGCTGAACCCCACCGGGACGCGCGGAGACATCGCATGACCATCCGCCGCCGGGATTTTCTCAAGGTCGCAGGCGCTGCCGCGCTGGCGGGTGGACTGCCGCGGCGCGCGCGCAGCGCCGACAATGCCAATCCTTACGATCTCGAGCGCTTCGGCAATGCGCGCATTCTGCACATGACCGACACCCATGCGCAGCTGCTGCCGGTGTATTTTCGCGAGCCGAGCGTCAATATCGGGGTCGGCGCCATGCTGGGACGGCCGCCCCATCTGGCCGGCCGCGCCTTTCTCGACCGGTTCGGAATCCAGCCGGACAGCGCCGACGCCTACGCCTTCAGCTGCCTCGATTTCGAGAAATCCGCTGGTCGATTCGGCAAACTCGGCGGCTTTGCGCATCTGAAAGCCCTGATCGATCGGCTGCGCAGCGATGCCGGATCCGGACGCACGCTGCTGCTCGATGGCGGCGATTTGTGGCAGGGCACCGGGCTTGCCAATGCCATGCAGGGCGCCGACATGGTCGAGGCCGCCAACCTGCTCGGCATCGAGGCGATGACCGGCCACTGGGAATTCACCTATGGCGAAGCCGCCTTGCGCCGCAACATCGAGCGCTTCAAGGGCGACTTTCTGGCGCAGAACGTGTTCCTGACCGAGGAAGCGGCGTTCAACGACGCCACGGCGTTCGATCCGGCATCGGGGCGGGTGTTCAAGCCGGCCACCATCAAGCAAATCGGCGGCCACCGCGTCGCGGTGATCGGACAGGCCTTTCCCTATGTGCCGATCGCCCACCCCAAGCGGTTTACCCCGGACTGGACCTTCGGAATCCGCGACGACGAGTTGCAGAAGCTGGTCAGCGCGCTGCGCGACACCGACAAGGTCGATGCCGTGGTGCTGCTGTCACATAACGGCATGGATGTCGATCTCAAGCTCGCCAGCCGCGTCAGCGGCATCGACGTCGTCCTCGGTGGTCACACCCATGATGCCGTTCCGCAGCCGATGGCCGTGAGCAATGCCGGCGGCACCACGCTCGTCACCAATGCCGGCTCGAACGGAAAATTCCTCGGCGTGCTCGACCTCGATATCGCCAGGGGCCGGGTCAGCGGCGTGCGCTACCGGCTGTTGCCGGTGTTCTCCGAACTGCTGAAGCCGGATGCCGCCATGCAGGCGCTGATCGAAAAAATCCGCGAGCCGCATGCGGCGGCCTACGCCGAGAAGGTCGCAACCGCGGATCGCCTGCTCTATCGCCGCGGCAATTTCAACGGCACCGTGGATCAAATGATCTGCGACGCGTTGCGCGGCGAGTTCGATGCCGAGATCGCGCTGTCGCCGGGATTCCGCTGGGGCGTCAGCCTGCTGCCGGGCCAGCCGGTGACCATGGAAGACGTGCTGACCGAAACCGCCACCAGCTATTCGCAAACCTACCTGCAGAGCATGACCGGCGGCCAGATCAAGGACATTCTCGAAGACGTCTGCGACAATCTCTTCAACGCCGATCCTTATTACCAGCAGGGCGGCGACATGGTCCGGGTCGGCGGCATGGCCTATAGCTGTACGCCCGCGGAAAGCGTCGGACGGCGGATTTCCGACCTCAGGCTCGACAACGGCCGCCCGCTCGAGGCCGCCAGGAGCTACAAGGTGGCGGGATGGGCTTCCGTCAATGAGCAGCCGGGACGGCCGGTGTGGGATGTCTTTGCCGGGCATCTGCGTTCCCCGACCATGCCGAAGGGCCGCAGTGCCGGCGTCACCTTGAAGGGGGTGGACGACAACCCCGGCATTGCAGGACAGGGATGATGCACTTTCCTCAAGATCGACGCGCGGCGCTTCGCACCTTCGGCCATGCCGCGATCGCGGCGCTGCTGCTGGCGATAGCGGCGCCGGCCGCCCGGGCCGAGCCGGCGCCGCTGCCGGACAAGCCGTTCGCCGAGCACCGCATCGTGTTGCAGCTGTCGGACAATGATCCCAAAAAGCAGCGCCTCGTGATCAGCGTCGCCTATAATCTCCTGAAGCTCTACGATCCGGACAAGGTCGCCATCGAGGTGGTGGCATTCGGTCCGGGCATCGACTTGCTGCGCCCGGAGAATTCCAACCGCAAGCTGGTCGAGAGCCTGGTGGCGCAAGGCGTGCGTTTCGATGTCTGCCTCAACACCGTGGATACCATCGAGCGCGAGACCGGCCAGCGGCCCGAGATCATCGCTGCCGCGACGCCGGTTCAGGTCGGCGTCGGGCAGATTCTGGCACTGACCGAAAACGGCTATACCCTGGTTCGACCTTGAGGAGTTTTTCATGCGCGGCTTTCTGACCCGTCTTGCAACAATGGCCCTGCTGTCGATGGCGCTGGCGTCGACCACGCAAGCCGCCGACGGCAAACTGCATCGCATTGCCATCCAGGTCGACCAGAACGATCCGCAGGTCATGAATCTGGCGCTGAACAACGCCAATGCGGTGATCGAATATTATCGCGAGAAAAACGAAGACGTCGATCTCGACATCGTCGCCTACGGTCCCGGCCTGCACATGCTGCGGGCCGACACCTCGCCGGTGCAGGACCGCATCAAGCGGCTCAAGGACATGGTGTTTCCGGGCAAGATCCAGTTTTCGGCCTGCAACAACACCAAGCAGGGCATGGAGAAGGCGGAAGGCCACGCGATCGCCATCCTGCCCGACGCCAGCATCGTTCCCTCAGGGGTGGTCCACCTGATGGAGCTGCAGGAACAGGGCTGGAGCTATGTCCGGCCTTGAGCAATGAAGCCAGCCAGACCTGAGGGATCGCCGATGCGCCATCCGGCCCTGATCGTTGCGGCGCTGCTGGCGCTGGGCGCGCCGCCCGCGCTGGCGGGCGACGACGCCATCGTGGTCTACAAGTCGCTGTCGCCGGAAACCGCGCTCGCGGCGGCGCAGGCCGCGCTGAAACAATGCCGCGACAACGGATTTCAGGTCGCGGTGGCGGTGGTGGATCGCTTCGGCCAGCCGCAGGTGATGCTGCGGGATCGCTTTGCCGGCCCGCCCGCCGCCGACACCGCCACCAGCAAGGCCTATACCGCCCTGAGTTTTCGTGCTGCCACCAGCGAACTGGCAAAGTCGATCAGGTCAGGTCAAACGGACGCGGGCCTTGCCCGATTGCCGCATGTCGCGATGCTGGCGGGCGGACTGCCGATCGAGGCCGGCGGCAGCCTGCTCGGCGGCATCGGCGTCTCCGGGGCCCCCGGCGGCGACAAGGACGAGGCCTGCGCCAAGGCAGGGCTTGACTCCGTCAGGGACAGAATAGAATTCTAATATGAGAGGCATAGGCAGCGAAAATCTGCTATGATTCCTGCCGAAAGCAGTAGCCATGATCTTTCGCCAGCTGTTCGACAGCGTTTCGGGAACCTACAGCTATATCCTGGCCAGCCGCGCCGGGGGCGAGGCGCTGATCCTCGACCCGGTGCTGGAGAAGGTCGATCGCTACTGCCAATTGCTGCGCGAACTCGATCTCAGGCTGGTCAAGGCGGTCGACACCCATCTGCACGCCGACCACGTCACCGGGCTCGGCGAGCTGCGCGACCGCACCCACTGCGTCACCCTCATGGGCGAGCAGAGCAAGGCCGACGTGGTGGCGATGCGCGTCGCCGACGGCGACAAGGTGACGATCGAGGGGCTCAGCCTCGAGGTGATGTATACGCCCGGCCACACCGATGATTCCTACAGCTACCTGATGGGCGATCGGGTCTTTACCGGCGACACGCTGCTGATCCGTGGCACCGGCCGCACCGATTTCCAGAATGGCAGCGCGCGGGCGCAATATGAATCGATTTTCGGCCGGCTGCTCAAGCTGCCGGATGAGACCATGGTATTTCCGGCTCACGACTACAAGGGCGACACCGTTTCCACCATCGGCGAGGAAAAGCGTTTCAATCCGCGGCTGCAGGTGCGTTCGATCGACGAATATGTTGAGTTGATGGGCAACCTCAAACTGCCGAATCCGAAGATGATGGATGTGGCGGTGCCGGCCAACATGCATGTCGGCCTGCAGCAGGACGAGCTTGCCAAACAGGGGCAGGCGCTCAGCGCCTGCGAGGCCATCGCGAGCCTCGGCCGGTCCGAGGTCCTGCTGGTCGACCTTCGCGAGAACAGCGAACGCTTAAAGCACGGCACGCTGTCGGGCGCGCTGCACGCGCCCTATCCCGGAATTGGCGAAAGCCTGCAGGCGGGCGGCATGCTGCGCGAAGTGGCGGCGGCAACCGGGCGCCGCATCGTGTTTTTCTGCGCGTTCGGCGAACGCTCGGCGATGGCCGTGGCCGCCGCCGGGAACGCCGGCCTCGCCAATACCGCCCACATCGCCGGGGGCATCGACGCATGGAAAAAGGCCGGCGGCCCGGTGCTGACAGGCTGATTGATGCGGATCGATCCGCTTGAGCGGGGATGCCTCAGAAGGGGTCGGCCTTCCTTCACCACGATGGCGGATTGCGGCCCAAATTGGCGCTTTTCCGGCCGCTTTGGGTTAAAGAAGCCCCCTTGCCGATGCAAGGCATGGTAGGATTGGAATAGTGGTCGGCGTCCGATGAGACGCGCCATGAATGTTGGGACCTGCGAATGGATGACGAACCGAAAAGTGCGGCCGAACTGAAAGAGATCAGGCTGAATCGAAAGCTTGCCCAGGATGCCGAAGGCATCAAGGCGATGGCCGATATTGCGGCTGCGGACGTCGCGATCCGCAAGCGTACCGCGGATCTGCGCGCGATCCGGCTGGCAAAGGAAGCCGCCGATCGCGACAAGCCGGCCGAAGCCAAGACCAAAGCCAAACCCAAGAAGAAGAAAATCAATTAAATGTCAAAAGAAGACCGTGACCGCGCCGATGCGCGATTCAACAAGGCGGCGCGCGCCGCCACTCAAACCCATAGCGGCAGGACCGACCGCGATGCGGCGCTGAAGGCCGTCACCGACAACATGGCGAAGCTGAAAGCCTTGCGGCTGGCCCGCGAGGCCGCCGAGCCGGAACGTCCGGCCGCGACCGCCAAAAAGGCGCGCGCCAAACCGAAGAAGTCAGGAGAAAAGGGCCCTGCCTTGGCAGACTGGCTGGCGGGCCAGCAAAGCGGCGGGCGCCGAACCTAGTCCGGCATCAGACCGGCGCGGGCCATTCGATCATCGATCGGGTCTTGGTCGACGCGTCGTAAACCTGCACCTGAAGCATCTGGTACTGATTCTTCAAAGCCATACCGGCCTCTTCGGCGGCTTCCACGGTGTCGTGGTGCGACTTGAAGTGACCATCCACCACCAGCGAGTAGCCCTCGGTCGGCGCCTTGTCGGCGCGTATGATTTTTCGCGGCTGGTGCTCTTCGGCTTCGATCTTCGGCTTCTTCATGCTTGGCTCCTGGTTGCGCCTCCCTTTACACTGAACCTCGGAAAAAGGCAGGAAAGATTGTCCGGTTGCGGCGAATATCCTCGCCAAAGGCGGTCAGATTGAGGTCACGTGCCGGTGAACGGACAGCGATCCCGGCATGACGGCGATCAGGAGCAGAATATGGGTGGAACCGGCAAAATCGGCGAACTTCCCACGCAGGAAGACCGCAAACCGGTGGAATCTCCGACTGCGACGGTCGAGGACGACGACGCCGAGGATGGCGACTTCGCCACGCCGAAGCGCGATCGCTACGGCGACGACGACCAGCCGCTGTAGTCTTTCGCTAGCGGAAGTTTTCGCCCTCGATCCGCCGGATGCTCGCGATATCGAGCAGATGCGCGCCAAAACCCGCCTGCGTGAGCGCCGTCGCCAGCCTGGGCGCGGCCAGCAGAACGACCGCGGTGATCGCAAGCGGCACCGCGCTGAGCCAATCCAGCCGCAGCGGCGTCAACTCCTCGGTGCTGCCGGCAAAGGGTGCGCCGCCGGTCAAGAGCCGCCAGCACGCCAAAGCGACGTCTCGTCGCCTGCCGCCGCCCAGCGCGCTTCCGAGCAGAACCTGCATCGCCAGATGCGTCCGCACGCCACAGCGGCTTTCGGTCGCCGCGGATGGCGTTTCGCCCTTTGAGAGCTGCAGCAGCAGCGCAACGAGATCGACCCCGGCAAGATAGCCGCTCATCGGTTCGACCAGCCGCGGATTGCAATCGATCAACAGCGCCGCGCCGCCGTCATCGGGCACCACGTAGTCGACCGACAAGGCGCCGTGCCAGGCGAGCTGGCGTCCGATCGCGGCAAGCATAGCGCGCATCTCGGGCCGCCTGACGCTCTGCTTGATCGCTTCGCCGCCGCCGGCGCCGGCGGCTACTCGTCGATAGGCATGGAATCCAAGCAATTGACCGCGGCCAAACACCGCCTGGGCCTTCTCGGTCGCGCCCGCGACAAAATCCTGCACCAATATCTCGTCGACGAACCCGCCGCTGGCGGCGAGATCCTGCAGGGCGGCTTCCAGGTCGCCGGCATCGTGGACAAACCAGACGCCGCGGCTGGCGGTGCCGATCGAGGTCTTGACCACGCCAGGAAACCGGACCGCGTTGCTCAGTTCACGAGCGGATTTCACGAGTAGCGTCCTCGGCTGCGGCAAGCCCATTTGCGCGAGCAGCCGGCTGAACCCAGCCTTGCTGTGCGCGGTGCGGTAGCTTTGGAAGCTCGGCAGCGCCAGCCCGACACGGCCGGTCAGGCGTTGCTGCACCCGCGCGAACAGCAACCCCTGTTCATGGATCGGCAGCAGCACATCGAAATGCCGCGTCGCCAGCAGTGTTTCGATAAATTCGAGAAACCCGAAGGGGTCGTCCCGCAGCCCCGGACAATGATGAAACTTCGCAACGAATCGCGAGAATCTTGCAAGGCAGAAGCGACCGGGATCGCAGATTTCGACGTGGTGACCCGACAACCCCAGGATCGTGACCGCCTCCCGCGCCGAGGTGCTGGATCCGTCGGTAACCAGCACCCGGAGCGGCTTTGAAACATGCGCGGAATCGGACATGCCGACATCATTTCCGGGACGAGCGGCTTTGTCTCTCGAATTCAACCGCGCGTTTCCCCGTTCCGGCGCCATTCGCGAGGGCTGCCATGCAGCCCTATTCATGGACAAATAACCGGGCTAACCGATAGTTAGGCTTGGTTTTGCCGGGCCGATATTTGAACAGGGTTTGAATCCGAGATGGTCGACGTTTTAGCTGCACCGCAACAAGCAAAGATCGACAGTTCGCTGCGCACCCTGGTCGGGATTTCGACCGCGCATTGGGTCAGCCATTTCCACATGTTCGTGCTGCCGATGCTGTTCCCGTTTCTGAAGGATCGGCTCGGCGTCAGCTACATTGACCTGGGCTTCGCCCTCACGGTGTTCGCGGTCGTATCCGGCCTGACCCAGGCGCCGATCGGCTATCTCGCCGATCATATCGGCGCCCGCAAAATCCTGCTGATGGGCCTCACCCTCGGCGGTTTTGCACTGATCATGCTCGGCCTGCATCTGAGCTATGCCTGGCTGATCGCAAGTGCCGTGCTGCTCGGGCTCGCCAACAGCGTCTATCATCCTGCCGACTATGCCATCCTTTCAGCCCACATGGATGAGGCCCGCATGGGCCGCGCATTCTCGATCCACACCTTTGCCGGCTTCCTCGGCGGCGCGGTCGCGCCGGCCATCGTCGCCGCCCTGGCGGCAACGATCGGCGGCCATGGCGCGCTGATCGTGACCGGCGCGGTGGGCCCGCTGGTGGCGCTGCTGCTGGTCATCGTCGGCATTCCCGATGCGAGCGCCGCCGACCGCGAGATTGAAGGCGCCCGCGCGCCGCGGCAAAACGTCATCACCCACGCCCTGATCGTGCTGACGATCTTCTTCATGCTGCTGAGCCTGTCCAGCGCCGGGATCGGCAATTTCGGCGTGGTGGCGCTGATGAGCGGCTATGGCGCGTCATTCTCTACCGCCAATATTGCGCTGACGGCGTTTCTCGGCGCCAGCGCCGTCGGCGTGTTGGCGGGCGGCTACCTGGCCGATCACACCCAGCGCCACGGACAGGTCGCCGCGGCCTGTTTTGCGCTCGATGCCGCGATCGTATTCATGATTGCGGCGATCACGCTGCCCTCGCTGCTGCTGACGGCGGCGATGGCGGCGGCGGGATTCCTCGGCGGCGTGATCGCTCCTTCGCGCGACATGCTGGTCCGCAACGCAGCGCCGCCAGGTGCCGCCGGCCGGGCCTTCGGCATCGTCTCGACCGGCTTCAACATCGGCGGCATCGTCAGTCCACTGCTGTTCGGCTGGATCATGGACCAGAATTTGCCGCACTGGGTGTTCGGCGCTTCCGTCGTGTTCATGATCCTCACGGTCCTGCTCGCGCTGGTCACCGACCGCAGCCCGCAACCAAGCCCCGAAGGGTCTGGCGCCAGCCTGATGCATCCCTGAATCTCGGAGGCGACGGTTGACAGCCGACCGTCACAACCCATGATGCGGCGACAAAAATGACCGCGGGATGAAACGCCATGAGCAGCAGACCCGACCTCGTGATCCGCGGCGGCAGCATCGCCGATGGCCGCGGCGGCGACCTGTTTGAAGCTGACGTGGCGATCGCGGGCGACCGCATCGTGGCCGTGGGCGGAGCCTTGGGGCCCGGCAAGGAAGAGATCGACGCCCGTGGCCGGCTGGTGACGCCGGGCTTTGTCGACCTTCATACCCATTATGACGGCCAGGTCACCTGGAGCCAGGACATCACGCCGTCGTCGCAGAACGGCGTCACCACCGCCATCATGGGCAATTGCGGGGTCGGTTTTGCGCCCTGCAAGCCGGCCGACCACCAGCGCCTGATTCAATTGATGGAGGGGGTCGAGGATATCCCGGAGCCGGTACTGAGCGCCGGTCTGCCCTGGGCCTGGGAAAGTTTTCCGGACTACATGGACTGGCTGTCGCAGCGCAGCTTCGACATGGACATCGGCGCCCAGTTGCCACACGCAGCGCTGCGCGTCTATGTGATGGGCGAGCGCGGCGCACGGCGCGATCCCGCCACCCCGGAGGACAACGGCGCGATGGCGATCCTCGCCGGAGACGCCGTGCGGGCGGGCGCGCTCGGCTTCTCGACCTCGCGCACCCTCAACCACCGTACCTCGACCGGCGACTTCACCCCGACGCTGAAGGCCGGCGAGGACGAGTTGACGGCGATCGCCGGCGCCATGCACCGGGTCGGCCGCAGCGTGCTGCAATTCGTGCTCGATCAGGCCAGCATCGATGAAGACCTGCCGATGATGCTGCGGGTGGCGGAAAACACGCAGTGCCCGATTTCATTCTCGGTAACACAGGCCGACAAGGCGCCGCGACGCTGGCGCCAAACCCTGGACAGCATCAACGAGGCTTCCGCGCGCGGCCTGTCGATCACGGCACAGATCGCCGCGCGTCCGGTCGGGCTGTTGCTGGGGCTGGAATTGTCGCGCAACCCGTTCCAGACCCATCCGAGCTACCGGGCGATCGCGGGGCTGCCGCTGGCGCAGCGGCTGAAGCTGCTGCATCAGTCCGAGGTGCGCGCGGCGATCCTGAGCGAGACGCCGACCGCGACCGACGATCCGCTGTTCTTCCGGCCGAACTACGACAAGATGTACCTGCTCGGCAATCCCCCCGACTACGAGCAGCCGCCGCAAAACGCCCTTGGCGCGCAGGCGCGCTTGCAGGGACGGCAGCCGGAAGCGCTGGCCTATGACGCGATGCTTTCCGATGACGGCAAAGGCATGCTCTATGTGCCGTTCCTGAACTACGCCGACGGTAATCTCGATGCCGTGCACGAGATGCTGCGCGATCCGCATGCCGTGCCGGGATTGAGCGACGGCGGCGCCCATTGCGGCATCATCTGCGATGCGAGCTTCCCGACCTATCTGCTGACGCACTGGACCCGCGACCGCAAGCGCGGCGAAAAGCTGTCGATCCCGTTCGTGGTGGCGGCGCAGTCGCGCAAGACGGCCTTGTCGGTCGGGCTGTACGATCGCGGCGTCATCGCGCCCGGCTACAAGGCCGACCTCAACGTCATCGATTACGACCGGCTGCATCTGCATCCGCCCAAGGTTCATTACGACCTGCCGGTGGGCGGCCGGCGCCTGCTGCAACAGGTCGATGGCTACGACGCCACCATCGTCTCCGGCGTGGTGACGCAACGCCACGGTACCGCCACCGGGGCGCGCCCCGGCCGGCTGGTGCGGGGCGCCCAGGGCAGCCTGCATTAGCTAGCCGCAGCGATCGCCCACTTGCTCCCTGCCCCGCTTGCGGGGGAGAGGTGACCCGTGCGCCGCGGCGTCTCACGCAAATTTCGGTTGCACCGCCTGACCCATCAGGCGCGCGCGCTCGGTATTGGGCCAGAGCAGCAGCAGGCCGAGCAGCCCGGACCCGATCAGAATGGCCGCGTTGATGGTGAAGCCGGCCATGTAGCCCTCGATCAGCCCCGAGGAATGCTGGATCACGCTGCCCATCACCGAGGGGGCGAGGATCCCCGCAAGCGTATAGATCGCGCCATAGATCGAGATCACCGCACCGCGCTGCGACACCGGCGTGAATTCCCCGAGCATCGGCGGACAGACCACATAGATCGATCCGCAAAGACCGGAGCCGACCACCAGCAGCACCACCGTCACTCCGCCGACCTCGACATGCGGCAGAGCGGCAAGGATCAGTCCGCCGACGATCAGCGGCACCGCGCCGAGCACACCGCGCGCGCCGCGGGTGGTAAAGCCGCGCGCCAGCAGCACCTGGGAAATCCATCCCGTGAGCAGCACGATGCCGGCGCCGAACAGCCAGGGCATGATCGAGATCCAGCCGGCGTCCTGTTGCGAGAAGCCCAGGCCCTTGATGATGAACGGCGTGAACCAGGTCAGTCCGAGCGACAGCGCCCAATAGGCCCCGAACGTTGCGGCGCAGCAGCCGATGAAGGTGCGTGAGGTCAGCAGCTGGAGATAGGGGATCCGGGGTTCCGCCGCGGCCATCGCGACGGTTTGAACCAGCGGCCCTTCCTTGCCCAGCAGCAGCCACGCCCCGACCCACATCAGGCCGACGATTCCGAGCGCGCCGAAGGCATAATGCCAGCTGTAGTGGACGATCACCCAGTTCATCGCCGGCACTGCGAGCACCACGCCGAACGCCGATCCCTGCGACAGGATCGCGGTGGGAAGGGTTCGCTTCTCGTCGGGAAACCATTTGTAGATCGCGTGGGCCGCGACCGAAAAGGCCGGCCCCTCGCCGGCACCGAGGATGACGCGGCAGATCAATAACGTACTGAAACTGATCGAGCCCACCATCGGAAACTGCGTCAACGCCCAGATCGCCGCCAACGCCAGCAGGACCCAGCGGGTGGCGATGCGATTGACAATGAAGCCGACCACGATGGCCGAGATCGAAAACAGGAAGAAGAACGAGGAGCCGAGCAGGCCGAACTGCTCCGGCTCGAGCTTCAGCTCGGTCATGATCGGCACGCCGGCGAGACCGACCACGATCTTGTCCGCGAAATTCACCAGCATGAAGAGGAACAGGAGGAACGTGATTTTCCAGGCGCCCTTGGGCGTCGGTTGCGTGGCCATGGTCGCTCCCTAACTATCGTCTGCTGGCCTTGTTGATCGGCCTCGTCCAATGCTAGCCATGAGGTGATCGGCAATGCAACTGAACATTTTGACCGGATGGTGTGCACCGCACACGATGGCCGCAGGCGCGATGCCGCCTGACGATGTTTTGCAAGTCTCCTGCAACCGGATCACGATCGCGTCGCCGCACCGATTGAGCCCGTGCTCTCGCCGCCCGGCCTTGATATGTTGGGCGACAATCGAAAGGGTTTGCACCAGATGACCATATCCCTGCACCGCAGCGCGCGCGCCATCGGCGCGCTGGCCTGGCTTTCGATCCTCGGATGGAACATGGCTGCGGCGGCGCAGGACGCCAGGGCGCCGGACTATGAGGCCATCGTCGCCTCGCCGGACCGCAGTGACGCCGACCGGCAAACCGATGGCCGCCGTCAGCCCGCCAAAATGCTGGCCTTCACCGGTGCGAGGCCGGGGATGAGGGTGCTGGATATGGAGGCCAGCGCCGGCTACAGCACCGAGCTGCTGGCGCGGGCGGTTGCGCCCGATGGCGTGGTGTACGCGCAGGATTCGGCGGCGGTGATCGAGCGCTCGGTCAAGGACAGGTTCGAACTCCGCGCCCAGAAGCCCGCCATGAAGAACGTCGTGCATGTGGTCCGCGATTACGACGATCCGATTCCGCCCGAAATCAGCGGCCTCGATCTGATCACGTTTTTCTTTGCCTACCACGACATGACCTACATGCAAGTCGACCGTGCCGAGATGAATCGGAAGCTGTTCGGCGCGCTGAAACCCGGCGGCTTTCTGGTCATCGCCGACCATTCCGCGCGTCCGGGCGACGGCACGACGGTCGGCAAGACGTTTCATCGCATCGAGGAAAGCGCGCTGCGCCAGGAGATCGAGGCGGCCGGATTCAAACTCGCGGCCGAGGCCGATTTCCTGCGGCACCCGGAGGATCCGCGCGACGCGGCGGTGTTCCATCCGCAACTGCCGGTCGATGAATTCGTATTGAAATACCAAAAGCCGCTGTGAGGGATCGCGACCGCTCGGCATGGCAACCGGCAGACAGACCGTGCTGAGCGTTCGCAATCTGACCAAGACCTATCGGTCCGCCGGAGAGCAGGTCACGGTGCTGCGCGGGGTCGATCTCAGCGTCGCGGCCGGCGAGCGCGTGGCGCTGTCAGGCGAATCCGGCAGCGGCAAGAGCACCCTGCTGCATCTGGTGGCCGGGCTGGACCGCGCCGACGCCGGCGAGATCCGGCTCGCCGACGCTTTGGTCTCCGATCTTTCGGATGCCGGCCGCGCGGCCCTGCGGCGCGATCGGCTCGGCCTGGTGTTCCAGCAGTTCAACCTGATCCCGAGCCTGAACGTCGCCGACAATCTGCTGTTCCAGTCGCGCATTGCCGGCCGTCACGATGCGGCGTGGCATGGCGAATTGGTGGAGCGGCTGGGGCTCGGCGGCCTGCTGAAGCGCTATCCCGAGCAATTGTCCGGCGGCCAGCAGCAGCGGGTCGCGATCGGCCGCGCGCTGGCGGTGCGGCCGCAGCTTCTGCTCGCCGACGAGCCGACCGGCAATCTCGACGAGGCGACCGCCGACGAGGTTCTGGCGCTGGCGCGCGATCTGGTGGCGCGAACCGGCTGCGGCTTCCTGATGGTGACCCACAGCGCGCGGCTGGCCGCCACGCTCGACCGCCAGATCACCCTCAGCGCCGGGCGCATCGCATGACCCGGATGATGTGGATTCTCGCGGTTCTGCTCAGCCACTGGCGGCGGCATCCGATGCAGCTCGCGACCTTGCTGATCGGATTGATTTCCGCGACCGCGCTGTGGAGCGGCGTGCAGGCGCTCAACCAGCAGGCGCGCAGCAGCTACGACCGCGCCGCCGCCACCTTCGGCGGCACCAGAACGGCCACTCTGGTCGGCCGCAACGGTGCGAGCTTTCCGCAGCAGCTCTTCGTCGACCTGCGCCGCGCCGGCTGGCCGGTGTCGCCCGTTCTCGAAGGCCGGGTTCAGATTGGCGGCCGCAGTTTTCGACTATTGGGCATCGAACCGGTCACGCTGCCTGCTTCGGTGGGCAATGCGCCCGCGATCGGAAAAGCGGGCCTGCAGCCGTTCCTGACGCCACCGGGCGAAACCCTGGTGGCGCCGGAAACGCTGGCCGATCTCAACCTGCCGGAAGGCGCCACGCCGCCGGCGAGCGGCGGCATGGCGCTGCCGCCGCTTCGCATCCAGCCGCAACTGGTGCCGGGCGTGCTGGTGGTCGATATCGGCATCGCGCAAAAGCTGCTCGACATGCCGGACCAGGTTTCCCGCCTCCTGATCGGCAACGCCAAGGGTCCGCGCACGGCGCTCGATCGCGTCACCGGCGACAGGCTGCGCCTGGTCGGGCCGGAGGCGGAGAGCGATCTCGAACGCCTCACCGACAGTTTTCACCTCAACCTGACCGCGTTCGGCCTTTTGTCCTTTGTCGTCGGGCTGTTCATCGTCAATTCGGCGGTCGGGCTGGCGTTCGAGCAGCGCCGGCCGATGTTGCGCACCTTGCGCGCCTGCGGGGTGTCCGCACGCCTGCTCAACAGCGTGCTGCTGGTCGAACTGGTGTCGCTGGCACTGGCCGCAGGCGCGGTGGGACTGGTCTGCGGCTACCTGATCGCCGCGGCGCTGCTGCCCGACGTGGCCGCGTCCTTGCGCGGACTCTATGGCGCGCAAATTCCCGGAGAGCTGACGCTACGGCCGCAATGGTGGATCGCCGGCCTCGCCATCAGCGTCATCGGCGCGCTGGCGGCGTCGACCGCCAGTCTGGTGAAAGCGGTGCGGCTTCCGGTGCTGGTGGCCGCGCAGCCCTATGCCTGGCAACAGGCGCAGCACCGGTGGTTGATGCTGCAGAGCGCGCTGGCGCTCGCCATCTTCGCCGCCGCGGCCGGCCTGTTGTGGTTCGGCGATTCGCTGCTGACGGGATTTGCCGTGCTGGCGGCCTTGCTGCTCGGCGCCGCGCTGGCGCTGCCGGCGATGCTGGAGTTCGTACTGTCCTGGGGCCAGCGAACGGCGCGTCGCGCGCTCGCGGTCTGGTTCTGGGCCGACAGCCGCCAGCAGCTTTCGGGATTGTCGCTGGCGTTGATGGCGCTGCTGCTGGCGCTCGCCGTCAATGTCGGGGTCGGCACCATGGTCGAAACCTTCAGCCGGACATTTGTCAGTTGGCTGGACGGACGGTTGGCGGCGGACGTCTATCTCAACGCCACCGACAATGCGCAGGCCGCCGAGATCAAGGCGTGGCTGCAGCGGCGCCCCGAGGTGGAGGCGATCCTGCCCGGCGGCCGCGCCGAGACCCAAATCGATGGGGCGCCGATCGAGATTCTCGGCCTTGCCGATCACGCCACCATTTCCGGTCACTGGCCGCTGCTTTCGTCCACCGCCGACAGCTGGGACCGGCTTCGCGCCGGCGATGCCGGCCTCGCCAGCGAGCAACTGGCCCGCCGGCTCAAGCTTGCGGTCGGCGATCGCATCGAGATATCGGCAGCTTCGGGAAACTGGCCGATTGAAGTCGTCGGCATCTATGCCGATTACGGCAACCCGAAGGGCCAGCTGGCGGTCAATATCGACCCGCTGCTCCGGCATTTTCCCGAGATTCCGCAGACCCGATTGGGCCTGCGCGTCGCAGCCTCGGCGATCCCTGCGCTGATGTCGGCGCTGCGGGATAAATTCGGGCTGGATGACCGCAACCTGCTGGACCAGGCGACGCTGAAGGCCGAATCGACCCGGATCTTCAACCGGACCTTCGCCGTGACGGCGGCCCTGAACGGCTTCACCCTGGGGGTGGCCGGCGTCGCCTTGCTGACCAGCCTGTTGACCTTGAGCCATTCCCGGCTGCCGCAGCTCGCCCCGCTATGGGCGATCGGAATCACCCGGCGGCGGCTGGCGGCCATCGAACTCCTGAAGACCATGTCGGTCGCGCTGATCACGGCGCTGCTGGCGCTGCCGCTGGGCCTGTCGGTGGCCTGGTGCCTGATCGCGGTGGTGAACGTGAAGGCGTTCGGCTGGCGGCTGCCGTTCCACGTGTTCCCGCTGCAATTGCTCGAGCTGCTGGCGGTGGCCATGCTGGCCGCGCTATCGGCCGCGCTGCTTCCGGCTCTCAAGCTGGCGCGCATGCAGCCTTCGACCTTGATCAAGATTTTCGCCGATGAGCGGTAATCCCGCGATATCGCGCCGCGCCTTCGCCGGCGGCGTCCTTGCGCTCGGGCTTGGCCGCAGGGCGGCGTCGGCGCAGGGCTTTGCCGGACTCGGCATGGCCGCGGACGGATTCGCGGCCGTCGTTCCCGGCAGGCATTTTGCGTTTCCCGCCGATCACGGCCCGCACCCTGATTTTCGCATCGAGTGGTGGTACCTGACCGCCAATCTGGTCGATGCCGCAGGCGCCGCCCATGGCGCCCAGTGGACCCTGTTTCGTCAGGCGATGCGATCAGGCCCGCCGCAGCCGGGCTGGGCCAACCAGCAGATCTGGATGGGCCATGCCGCCGTGACCCGCGCCGACACGCAGCGATACAGCGAGGCATTCGCCCGCGGCGGCGTCGGCCAGGCCGGCGTGGAGGCAACGCCGTTTCGCGCCTGGATCGATTCCTGGGACATGCGCGGGCTCGATCGGATGCGCGACACCTTCATCGCACCGCTCGAACTGAAGGCGTCGGGCGCCGACTTCAGCTACACCCTGCGGCTCGACGCCGATCTGCCGCTGGTGCTGCAGGGCGAGGACGGCTACAGCCGGAAATCGCAGCGCGGGCAGGCCTCGTATTACTTCAGCCAGCCGTTTTTCAGGGCGACAGGCAGCATCACCATCGACGACAAGGCTGTCGCGGTCACCGGACAGGCCTGGATGGACCGTGAATGGAGCAGCCAGCCGCTGGCTTCCGACCAGACCGGATGGGACTGGTTTTCGCTGCATCTGAACGGGGGCGAAAAACTGATGCTGTTCCGGTTGCGTCAGGCCGATGGCGACGATTACTGCTCCGGCAACTGGATTTCGCCGGATGGAAGCTCGCAGCAGCTGCTGCCGGCGCAGCTCAGGATGACGCCGATGGCACCGACCGAAGTCGCCGGCCGCAAGCTGCCGACCGCATGGCGCATCGAAATTCCGGCGCGCCGCCTTGTCATCGAGAGCCACCCGCTGAATGCAGCAAGCTGGATGGGCACCAGCTTTCCCTATTGGGAAGGGCCGATCATTTTCGGCGGCAGCCATGACGGGGTTGGATATCTGGAGATGACCGGCTATTGAGACGACGGGCCGCATCATTGGCGCCCGCAACGCCTCGCGCCGAAGCGACGGCTCTCCCGGCCATTTCGAAGAAGGATCATTGCAATGTTGCATTACACCGCGCTCGTCACCTGCCTGGCCATCCTGTTCTACTTCTTCACCAGCACGCAGGTGTCGAAGGCGCGGGCCAAATTCGGCATCAAGGTGCCGGCTACATCAGGCAATCCCGACTTCGAACGGGTGTTTCGCGTGCAGATGAACACGCTGGAATGGATGCCGATCTTCCTGCCCGCGCTGTGGCTGTTTGCGATCTACGTCAACGATGCGCTGGCGGCGGCGCTGGGCCTGGTCTGGATCGCCGGCCGTATCCTTTATTTGACCGGCTATTCGCAGGCCGCCGACAAGCGCGGCCTCGGCTTCGGGATTCAGGCCGTTGCCGCCATCCTGCTCTGGCTCGGCGCGCTCGGCGCGATTCTCTGGCGCCTCGTTCATGGATGAAAGCCGTCGCGCGTCGGCAATCCTCGGAAGTGAAAACCATCGACAACCATCGTCATTCCGGGGCGCGCTGTTGCGCGAGCCCGGAATGACAATCATAGCATCGGTTTCATCGAATCGCCGTCCTAGATGGGTTCGCAGGTGGTCCGGACGGTGCGCGGCCGTTCGCAATAGGCAAGGCCCCCCATCGGACTGCTGAAGGTATATTGCCGCTTGCCCGGCTTCAGCCGATGCTCAATTTTCAACACGCAGGAATTGCCGGTGACATAAAGATCGGCAACCACGCTGTTGTTCGGATAATACCTGATCGCCTGAAGGTGATGCCTGCCGACCACGCGCAACGCGGCGGCGCCATCCTCCGCAGCCGTCGGCTTGGCTCCCAGGGTGGTGTCGTAATGCTCCCGCTTGACGGCGATTCCCATGGCGATCCCGGTCACATCCAGCGAAGCATGACGATCAACATTGAGGGTTCCTACTCCCTCGACCCGGACGGGCATATTTCGAACCGATGGCTGTTCGCAATCGGCAACGCCGTCATAGCCAAACCTGGCGCGAATGATCGAATCGCGCGCCAGACAGGAAATCGGCAAAACAATCAGCCCGACCAGCAGGGCAACACATGACGTGGCGTTCAAATTTGTCCGCTTCATCGTCCAATCCTTTCCTAAATTAGTTATTCAAAATGGCGGCCGCGCAGCCTACCTCCAGACTGTCGTTTCGATCAACGTTGCACGAATTCATCTCGCGGGAGATGAGGGGGACCTCGTTATTTGGTCAGCGGGCAGCCGCTGTCCCTGGCGGAGGGAAACGCCTTGTCGCCGGGAACCACGGCGAGCTGCTTGTAGTAGTCCCAGGGCTTCTTGGACTCCGAGGGCTTCTTCACCTCGAACAAATAGAGATCGTGCACCATGCGGCCGTTGGCCAGCACCTTGCCGCCTTGCGCGAACATGTCGTCGACCGGCAGCTCCTTCAGCTTGCTGGCCACGGCGTCGGAGTCCTTGGTGCCGGCAGCCTTGACGGCTTTCAGATACTGCAGCGTGGCCGAGTAGGTCCCGGCCTGGATCATGTTGGGCATGCGGCCGGTTCGCTTGATGAAGCGTTCCGAGAACGCACGTGATTTGTCGTCGCGGTCCCAGTAGAAGCCTTCCGTCAGCACCAGGCCTTGTGCGGCTTCCAGCCCGAGGCCGTGCACCTCGGCCAGCGTCAGCAGCAGACCCGCGAGCTTCTGGCCGCCCTTGACGATGCCGAATTCGGCCGCCTGCTTGATCGAGTTGGTGGTGTCGAGACCGGCATTGGCGAGGCCGATGATCTTGGCTTTCGAGCTCTGCGCCTGCAGCAGGAACGAGGAGAAATCCGACGAGTTGAGGGGAATCCGCACCGAGCCGAGGACCTTGCCGCCGTTCGCCGTGACGATGTCGCCGGTATCTTTTTCCAGCGCGTACCCGAAGGCGTAGTCTGCCGTCAGGAAAAACCAGGTATCGCCGCCGGCTTTGACCAGCGCGCCGCCGGTGCCCACGGCGAGAGCATGGGTATCGAAGGCCCAGTGGAAGCCATAGGGCGTGCAGGCATCGCCGGTAATGCGCGAGGTCGCGGCCCCCACCACGATATCGATTTTCTTCTTTTCTTTTGACAGCTCCTGCACCGCCAGCGCCACCGACGACGTGGTCAATTCCGTGATCATGTCGACGCCTTCGACATCATACCAGCGCCGCGCGATGCTGGCGGCAAGATCGGGCTTGTTCTGATGGTCGGCGGAGATCATCTCGATTTTCTGTCCGAGCACGCTGCCGCCAAAATCCTCGATCGCCATGCTGGCCGCCTCGACGGAATATTTGCCGCCGTAATCCGCGTAGACCCCGGACTGATCGTTCAGGATCCCGATCTTGACGCCCTGCGCCGAAGCCGGCCCTGCGAACCAGACACCGGCCATCGCGACAATTGCCCACAAACCCGATTTCATCGCTGTCTCCCAAAGGTGCGCGGCCATGATATTTTATAACCCTGTTGCTGCCCAACCATTTCACGTCCGCCGATCGTATCGCCGGGCCGCGAAACCGCATCGTCGACCGCGGCCTGCTAGCGGGCCGCCGCCGAATTTCGGCCGCGCGGATCCGCCAGACCGCGGACGATCATGTAAAAGATCGGCGTGAAGATCAGCCCGAACAAGGTCACGCCGAGCATGCCGAAGAACACGGCAACGCCGACCGCCTGGCGCATTTCGGATCCCGAGCCGGACGAGATAACCAGCGGCAGCACGCCGAGAATGAAGGCAAACGACGTCATCAGGATCGGGCGCAGCCGCAGCCGGCAGGCCTCGATGACGGCTTCCAGACGATCCCGTCCCTCGAGCTCGATGTCGCGCGCGAACTCGACGATCAGAATCGCATTCTTGGCAGCCAGCCCCACCAGCACCACAAAGCCGATCTGGGTCAGGATATTGACGTCCTGGCCCATGATCCGCACCCCCAGGGTCGCGGCCAGCAGGCACATCGGCACGATCAGGATCACGGCAAACGGCAGGCTCCAGCTGCCATATTGCGCGGCCAGCACCAGGAACACGAACAGCACGCAGATCGGAAATACATAGAGGCCTTGATTGCCGCCGCTGACCTGCTGATAGGACAGGTCGGTCCACTCGAAGGCAAAGCCGCTCGGCAGCGTCTCGTCGGCCAGCTGCTTCATGGTGTCGATGGCGGTCGCCGAACTGGTTCCCGGCAGCGTATCGCCCTGCAGTTCGGACGACGGATACAGGTTGTAACGCGCGACCCGGTCCGGCCCCGATATGTCCTGGAAATCCACCACGCTGCCGAGCTGCACCATGTCGCCGCCGGCATTGCGGGTGCGCAGCCGCGCGAGATCGGCGGTCTCCTTGCGGAACGGCAGGTCGGCCTGTGCGGTGACGTGATAGGTGCGGCCGAGAATGTTGAAGTCGTTGACATAGGCCGAGCCGAAATAGGTCTCGATCGCGTCCGTCACGCTCTGGATCGGCACGCCGAGTTTCTGCGCCTTGATCCGATCGATATCGACGAACACCTGCGGCGTGTTGGCGCTGAAAGGAGAAAACACCGAGGTGAGCCCCGGCGCCTTGCGGGCCGCGGCGACCAGTTCGTCGGTGGCCGCCGCCAGCAATTCGGGACCACGGCCCTGGCGATCCTGGATCCGCATGGTGAAGCCGCCCCCGGTGCCGATGCCGGGAATCGAGGGCGGCGGAATCACGATGATGAAGGCGCCCTCGAGCGCCGCCAGCCGCTTGCGCAGATCGCCGGTGATCGCGGCCGCCGACAACCCTTTTTTCAGGCGCACTTCCGGTTCCTCGAACACCGGGAACAGCGCCGCGGCATTACTGGCCTGGGTTCGCGTGGCGCCCGACAGACCGGCGAACACGGCGACGCGGACGATGCCGGGCGTCTCGAGCGCGATGTTCTCGATTTCGCGAACCACTTCGGTGGTCCGCGCCAGCGACGCCGCGCCCGGCAACTGAACCGAGACGATGATGTAGCCGCGATCCTGCGCCGGAATGAAGCCTTGCGGGGTGGTGACCAACAGCCAGCCGGCGCTGCCGATCAGCACCAGATAGATCAGCAGCATCGTCGCCGAATGCGAGATCACGAAACCCGCCGCGCTGCCATAGCCATGCGACAGCCGGTCGAAGCCGCGGTTGAACAAGCCGGTGAATTTCTCCCAGCCGCGGCCGATCAGGTTCCAAGCCGCCGGCGGCCGCTTCTCTTCATGCGGCTGCAGGATCAGCGACGCCAGCGCCGGCGAAAGGGTCAGCGAGCAGAAGCAGGAGATCGCGGTGGCGACCGCGATCGTGATGGCGAATTGCTGAAAGAACTGGCCGGAAATACCGCCCAGAAACGCGGTCGGTATGAACACGGCGCACAGCACCAGGGCGATCGAGACCAGCGCGCCGCCGACTTCCTCCATGGTGCGCAACGCCGCATCGCGGCGGCTCATGCCATCGCGAAGGTGCCGCTCGACATTTTCCACCACCACGATGGCATCGTCGACCACGATGCCGACCGCGAGCACCAGGCCGAACAAGGTCAGATTGTTGATCGCAAAGCCGAGCGCAGCCATCGCGGCGAAGGTGCCGACCAGCGACACCGGGATCGCCACGATCGGGATGATCGCCGGGCGCCACCCCTGCAGGAACACCAGCACGACAATGACGACCAGGACCATCGCCTCGTAGATCGTCTTGATCAGTTCGCTGACGGATTGGGCGATGAACTCGGTCGGATTGTAGCCGATATTGTAGTCGAGCCCCTTGGGAAAACTCGCCTTGAGCCTGACCATGGCATCGGAAATGTTCTTTGCCGTGGCCAGCGCGTTGGAGCCGGGACGCTGGGTCACCAGCATCGCCACCGCGGATTTCCGCAGCAGGAAGCTGTTGGTGGTGTAGTCCAACGCCCCCAATTCGATCCGGGCGACGTCCCGCAGCCGCACGGTGCGCCCGTCCGCGCCGGCCTTGACCACGATGTCCTCGAACTGCGCGACATCCTTCAACCGGCCGGTGAAGGTGAGGTTGGGCTGAAACGCCCGATCCGCGATCGGCGGAGCGGCGAGCTGGCCCCCGGTGATCTGCAGGTTCTGGGCGCGGATCGCCGCCAGCACGTCGCCCGCCGTCATGCCAAGATTGGCGATCTTGTCGGGATCGAGCCACAGCCGCATGGAATAATCGCGCGCGCCGAAAATCTGGATGTCGCCGATGCCGTCGAGCCGCAGCAGCTGGTCGCGGACCTGCAGCAGCGCGTAGTTGCTGATATAGAGCTGGTCGAAGCTGTCGTCCGGCGACAGCATGAACACCACCATCAGGATGTCCGGGCTGTTCTTGCGCGTGACGACGCCGTTGCGCTGAACCTCGTCCGGCAGTTGCGGCTGGGCGATCGCGACCCGGTTCTGGACCAGCACCTGGGCCTTGTCGAGGTCGGTGCCGAGCTTGAAGGTCACCGTGATGGTGAGCTGGCCGTTCGAGGTGGCCTGGCTGTAGAGATACAGCATGTCCTCGACGCCGTTGATCTGCTGTTCGATCGGCGCTGCAACCGTGTCGGAGACCGTTTGCGCGGAAGCTCCGGGATATTGCGTCGTGATTACGACCGTTGGAGGCACGACTTGCGGATATTCCGCGACCGGCAGCGTGGTGTAGGCGAGCGCACCGACGATCAGCAGCACGATCGACAGCACCATCGCTAGAATCGGCCGATTGATGGAGAGCTGGCCGAGGTTCATGTCTTGCCACCAGCGGCCGCGTGCGGACTGACCTTGGCGCCGACGCGGGCGCGCTGCAGGCCGTCGACGATGACGCGGTCCTCCGGCTTCAGCCCTTCGCGGATCACCCGCAAGCCGTCGTCGAGCGGCCCGAGGATCACCGGCTTCGCCTCCACGGTGTCATCGTCCTTGACCACGAAGACGATCTTGCGCGACTGATCGGTGGCGATCGCCGTATCAGGCAACAGCAGCGCTTCATAGGGCGCGCTGCCGATCAGGCGGACCCGGCCGAACTGCCCGGGCAGGATCGAGAAATCCTTGTTCGGGATGACGGCGCGGCCGCGCAGCGTGCCGGTCGAGACATCGAGCCGGTTGTCGAGGAAATCCACCTTGCCGTCGTGAGAGGGTTTGGTTTCGCCAGTGAGCGCCACCTCGACGGGATTCGCCGTTTCCCGTGAACTTGGCCGCTTGCCCTGGAAATAAAGCCGGTTGTATTTGAGGTAGGTCGCCTCATCGATGTCGAAATAGATGTAGATGGGATCGAGCGAGACGATCGAGGTCAGCAGCGTCGCGCCGCCTTCGCTGCCCTGCACCAGGTTGCCGACGCTGACGAGGTGGCGGCTCACCCTGCCGCCGATCGGGGCGATGACGTGGCTGAATTCGATATTGAGCTGGGCCGCCTTGAGCGCGCCCTCCGCCTGCAATATCGCGGCCTTGGCCGCCTGCAGGGTCTGGCGGCGCTGATCGACGACGTTGTCTGCGACCGCCTGGGTTTCATTGAGGGTGAGCCCGCGGTCGAGTTCGCGCTTGGCAAGTTCGGACTTGGCGCGGGCATCCGCAAGCTGGCCGTCGGCCTGCTCGGCGACAGCTTCAAAGGGGCGCGGATCGATCACATACAGAAGGTCGCCGGCCTTGACGAAGGCGCCGTCGCGAAATTCGATGCTGGTGACAAATCCGCCGACCCGGGCGCGAACCTGAACCTCTTCCACCGCCTCGAACCGTCCGGTGAACTCATCCCAGTCGGTGACGGTGCGTTTGACGGGTTGCGCGACCGTCACCGGGGGTGGGGCAGCTGCGGCCGGCTGCGGCGGCTTGTCGCCGCAGCCCGACAGCGCCAAGGCAATCAGGACGATCAGCGGACGAAGGCCGCGGCGGAACTTGAAACTGAATCTTGTCGCCTGAACCAATGACTCCGAAGCTTCAGTCGCGCTCGGTTCCATCTCCCCCTCCACTTTGCCGCGATCGATCGAAGGCGGCTGCGATGGTCCGCGGCAGGACCAGATGAGATCGCCAGTAGTCTGTTCAAGAGCCGGCCGGGATCAAGTAAAATCGCTTCGCGTTGACGGGCCGGCTTTCAAAAAACGCAACCGATCCGACCAAAATGCTGGAATAATCCGCCGGAAGGGATACTGAGCCGTCAAGACGGTGATGGCGCGTTGGTCGCGACGCCGCGGCGTCGGCCGATCGAATGATCCGAAAGCGAGGTCCAGCATGCACGCGCCACTCTCTCACACGCCGTTTGCCGAAGCGCAGGATCGCGATCGCGGCGCCGATCATCTGGCGCCGGATTGCGCCGGGCAGAACTTCTACGCGATCGATCGCGGGCTGCGCGATCTTTTGCGGCTGTATCTCTTGCCGGATGATTTTCGGCGGCTCGAACCTCACTTCGATCGCCTCGGCGCGCTGGCGGGCGGCAAGCTCGATGAACTGGCCAGGGCGGCGGACAAGCACCCGCCGGTGCTCAATGCGCGCGACCGCTTTGGCCGCGACCAGGACTGGATCGATTATCATTCGTCCTATCGCGAAATGGAGAAAATAGCGTTCGGCGATTTCCAGTTTCACGCCATGAGCCATCGCGCCGGCACGCTGCAGATGGACCGGCCGTTGCCCGCGGTCGCCAAATACGCGCTGCAATATCTGTTCGTGCAGGCCGAGTTCGGGCTGATGTGCCCGATCAGCGTGACCGACACCTCGATCCATCTGGTCCGAAAATTCGCCAGCCCCGAGCTCAGGGATTACCTGCTGCCGAAAATGTTGTCCGATGATCTCGCCACGCTGTGGAAAGGCACGCAGTTCATGACCGAGCGGGCCGGCGGCTCCGACGTCGGCGCCATCGAAACCGTCGCCCGCTGCGAAGACGGGGTGTGGCGGCTGTTCGGCGACAAATGGTTCTGCTCGCATGCCGACGCCGATGTCGCGCTGCTATTGGCACGCCCCGAGGGCGCCGCCGCCGGCACCAGGGGGCTGGCGCTGTTTGCGTTGCCGCGGCGGCTCAAGGATGGCCGCCGCAACGCCTACCGCATCGTTCGCCTCAAGGACAAACTGGGCACCCGCTCGATGGCGAGCGGCGAAATCAGGCTCGAGGGCGCCGTCGCCTATCTGGTCGGTGAAGCCGATCGCGGCCTGAAGCAGATGATGGAGCAGGTCAATCTGTCGCGGCTTTCCCATGGCGTTCGCGCCGCCGCGATGATGCGGCGCTGCGTCAACGAGGCGCGGATTTGCGCGCGGACGCGATCGGCCTTCGGCAGGACCATTATCGAATATCCGCTGCTCCGCCGCCAGCTGCTGAAGATCACCGTGCCGTCGGAACAGGCGCTATCGATGTTCCTGTTTGCCGCAAGCGCAATGGATCGCGCCAATGCCGGCGCCGGCGAAGCCGAAAGCCTGTTGCGGATTCTCACGCCGCTGCTCAAGTTTCGCGCCTGCCGCGACAACATTCCGGTGGCGACCGGGGCCATGGAAGTCCGCGGCGGCAACGGCTACATCGAGGAATGGGTGCATGCGCGGCTGATCCGCGATGCCCATATCGGCGTGCTCTGGGAAGGCACCAGCAACATCAACGCGCTCGATATCGTCAGCCGCGCCGTCGGCAAGGGCCGCGCCCACCGCACCCTGGAATCGGTTCTCAAGAAGCTGCTGGACCAGGCCACGCCGATGCCGGCGGCTTTCCGGGCTCGCCTTGGCCTGGCGCTGGATCGGGCGCTGGTATTCGCCGAACAGGTGGCGGCCGAACCTGCACTGGAAGAGACGGCGCGGCTGGCGGCGAGCGCACTCTATCATATCACCGGCGCCATCCTGATGACGTGGGAGGCGGCCCAGCCCGGGGCGGATGCGCGCAGGGTCCTTTATGCGCGATTTGTGCTCGAACACCGTCTGAGCCCGCATGATCCGCTGGAACCCCGCTATGCCGATTGGGAGCGCGAGGCCGCTGAACTGGCATTTTCAGAGCAGCCGGTCGGCGTCGCCGATGTCGCCCGGCTGCTCGACAGCTGACCGGCGAAATCAAACAGCGCGCCTCCGTCAGGCGCTGTCCTGCCTGCCTGGATTCGGTCCAGCGGCGCATGGCCTTGGGATCGTCGCCGCCGATGAAGGCAAGAGCCGCGCGGCCGCGCATTTTATGATTCCCCTTCCCGACCAACCTCCGCTAAGTTGCCTGCAAAACAACTGAGCCAAATCGTCCCGGGAGGAACATCGTCGTGCACAAGGGACGTGTCGTCTTCGGCGCCATGGATGAGGTGGTGTTCGGTCAGCCGGCCGCCGAGGCCATTGTCGCGCAGGTCGAGCGGCTGCGCGTCGCCCGCGCCTTTCTCATGGTCAGCGGCACGCTCAACCGGCAGACCGACGAAATCGAGAAAATCCGCCGCGCGCTTGGCGTGCGTTGCGTCGGCACCTTCGACGCCATGCCGCCGCATACGCCGCGCGAGGCCGTCATTGCCGCCGCCGAGCAGGCGCGCGCCGCCCATGCCGATCTCATTGTCACCGTAGGTGGCGGCTCGATCACCGACGGCGCCAAGGCGGTGCAGCTTTGCCTCGCCAACCATGTTCGCAGCGTCCACGACGTCGACAGGATCCGGGCCGCCAAGGGGCTCGCGCCCGAGATGACGGCGCCAACCGTGCGCCAGATCAGCGTGCCGACGACGATTGCCGGCGGCGAGTTCAGCGCCATTGCGGGCGTCACCAATATGCGCAGCAAGGTCAAGGAAATGCTGCGCCATGAACAAGTCATGCCGCGCGCAGCCATCCTCGATCCCGCCATTACCGTGCACACCCCGGAATGGCTGTGGCTTTCGACCGGCATTCGCGCGGTCGACCATTGCGTCGAAGGTCTGTGCTCGCGGGAGACGCATCCTTACGCCGACGCCCAGGCGTCGAAGGGGCTGTCGATGCTGGCGCAGGCGCTGCCGCGGGTGAAGGCGGACCCCGAAGATCTCGACGCCCGGATGGATTGCCAGATCGGCACCTGGCTCTCGATGGGACCGCTGTCCATGGGGGTGCCGATGGGAGCCAGCCACGGCATCGGCTATGTGCTCGGCGCGGAGTTCGACGTGCCGCACGGTTATACGTCCTGCGTGATGCTGCCGTCGGTGTTGCGCTGGAACAGGCCTGACAACGCCGAGCGGCAGGCGCTGGTGTCGGCGGCGATGGGACAACCCGGCGCGGACGCCGCCGATGTGCTGGACGGCTTCATCCGCGGCCTCGGACTGCCGCGCAGCCTGAGTGACGTCAGGATCGGCCCGGAGCATTTCGAGCGGATTGCGCAACAGGCCATGGCGACGCCGTGGGTTCCGCGCAACCCGCGCAAGATCGACAGCCCGGCACAGCTGCGCGAGATTCTTGTTCTGGCCGCATGAGATCATGGGAGACACGATGTATACCGCCAAGCATGCCCATCTTCGTCCGCTGCAGCCCGCCTTCATCATGGCGAATTCGGCCGAGGCCGTGAGCTATGCCGAACTCGAAGCCCGCAGCAATCGCCTGGCGCACCTGCTTCGCCGGCGCGGCCTGAAGCGGCTCGACCACTACGCCATCTTCATGGAAAACAACAGCCGATACCTGGAGGCCTGCGGCGCCGGGGAGCGGTCCGGATTATATTTCACCTGCGTCAATTCGTTCCTGACCGGCAGCGAGCTTGCCTATATCGTCAATAACAGCCAGTCCCGCATTCTGATTACGTCCACCGCAAAACTCGACGTCGCTCGCGACGCGCTCAAGCAATGCCCCAACGTCGAACTCTGTATCGTTGCCGATGGGGTGGGCGAAAGCGAGCGCATTGTCGGGTTGCAGGAAGCCACCGCGGGGCTACCCAAAACGCCGATTGCCGACGAAGCCATCGGCACCGCGATGCTCTACTCGTCGGGCACCACCGGGCGGCCGAAGGGCATTTTGCGGCCACTGCCGGAACAGCCGCCGATCCAGCAGATGCCGCTGTTCGATTTCCTGCAAAAACTCTGGCGCTATCGCGAAGGCATGATCTACCTGTCGCCGGCACCGCTCTATCATTCGGCGCCGCAGGCCGCCGTCAATCTGACGATCCGGACCGGCGGAACCGCCATCATCATGGAGAGCTTCGATCCGGAACGCTATCTGGAACTGGTCGAGACCTATGGCGTCACCCACAGCCAGCTGGTGCCGACGATGTTTTCGCGCATGCTGAAGCTGCCGGAAGCGGCGCGGCGACGCCGAGATCTGTCGTCGCTGGAGGTCGCGATCCATGCCGCCGCGCCCTGTCCCGCCGCGGTGAAACAGGCCATGATCGAATGGTGGGGGCCGATCATCCATGAATATTACGGCGCCACCGAAGGCCTCGGCTTTACCGCCTGCGACAGCGCCGAATGGCTGGCCCACAAGGGAAGCGTCGGCAGGGTGCTGCTCGGCGAGCTGCACATTCGCGATGAAGCCATGCAGCCCTGCCCGGTCGGCACGCCGGGCACGGTGTGGTTCAAGACCGCCACGCCGTTCGAATATTTCAACGATCCGGACAAGACCCGCGAGGCCCGCTCGGCGGACGGCAGCATGAGCACGGTCGGCGATGTCGGTTATGTCGACGGCGACGGCTTTCTCT
>Ga0182030_10001049_pt1 | contig 55599 bp, 40 predicted proteins | sample 812S3MmetaG_FD_121299 | JGI IMG/M metagenome (GOLD analysis project Ga0182030, IMG submission 121299) | Permafrost microbial communities from Stordalen Mire, Sweden - 812S3M metaG (Illumina Assembly) | ecosystem: Environmental > Terrestrial > Soil > Wetlands > Permafrost | place: Sweden...
GGTCGGCGATATCGTCGATGTCTGGAGCATGAAAAAAACCATGTTCTGGCCGCAGGCGCACAACAACGTGGTGCGCACCATTCTCGGCAAGGCAAAGCGCGGCACGAAGGTGATTTTCGTCCCGGGGAATCACGACGAGGTATTCCGCGAGTTCGACGGAGCGGTGTTCGGCAATCTCGAGATCCATCGGGAGTACGTGCACGTCGCCGCCGACGGCCGGCGCATGCTCATCCTGCACGGCGACGAATTCGACAGCGTGGTGAAATTCAGCCCCTGGCTGGCGAAGCTCGGGAGCAGCATCTATGACGTGCTGCTGGCCGCCAACCCCTATATTCATTGGTTCCGGCGCAAGCTCGATCTGCCGCATTGGTCCCTGTCGGCCTACCTCAAGAACAAGACCAAGTCGGCACTCCAGTACATCGGCAGTTTCGAGGACTCCGTCGCGCAGGCCGCCATCAAGCGCGGCGTGGATACGGTGGTGTGCGGCCACATCCACCGGGCGGAAATGCGCGACATCAACGGCATCCGATATTGCAACGACGGCGACTGGGTGGAGAGCTGCACCGCTCTGGTCGAGGACATGAATGGGCAGTTGCGGATCATCGACTGGCCGAAGCTCAAGGAAACTCTCGAGGTACCTGCGGCTCTTCCCGTGGAGCACGCCGCGTGATGCAACTGCCACCCAGCCTTCACACTTCTGTCAAATCGGGGCGCTCTAATCACCTCATCGAAGCAACAGCGATGAGCGATGTGTTAGAACCATGGAGTCATCCCTGGCATGCCCTGCAGCGCACCTTGGCGACGGCCTTCGGGTCCGACGCCCCCGCTTCCCTGCCGGCCGGCGACCGAGCGACCTTTGCCGGCAAGCGGGCCGCGGATGCTGCCAGCTGGCTGGTGCGCGCGCGCAGCGCGACGGGCTTGGCCGCGGCGCCCTCACCGCCACCTCGCTAGATCGAACCCCGGCGCCGCGCCCGATTTGCGTGCAGCGGCGCTGGCATGCGCGACCGGCGCATCACATGGCGCGTTCGCCGGCCGGCAGCCGCGATCCGTTCCACTTCGTCGAGCCCCCACCGGCGCAGGCCCTCTCGCGGGGGCCTCTTTTTCCACCTCCACCCTGAAAGGCAACGTCGCATGAGCAGTCTGGATTTCGACCTCGACATGCAAATGAACCATCTGGAGCACGAATGGCGCCAAGGATACGAGGCGAGCATCCTGGCTCGCGCCGAATACCAGGCGCTCGCGGCCAATCGCAAGACCAAGGCGGCAGCGCTGGATGCGGCCCGCGAACGGCTGGATCGCGCGGAGGCATTGAAGGCGAAGATCATGGTAAAGATCGAACGTCTCGAGGAACGGTTGCTGGGCGCGGATTGACGATCGACGGAGACCGCATGTCCATTCAAATCACCGGGGGCGATTTCGCCGAAAATCTGCTCGAGCGGCGCTGGTTCGCCGCCATGGCGGCGGCCCGCGCGAAACAGGCGGAGTGTGAGGCCTTGCTCGAGGTCGTCGCGATCGCCAGGGCGTCCTGGCGCGATTCGCGGGCGGAGCTTAGTAACCTCGAGGCTTTGCGTGATGCGTTGGGCGAGAAAATGGCCGAGTTGGTCAACGAGCGGGCCGCGCTCCGCGAACTGTTTACTCAGGATGGATTTACGGAGGAAGACGACACGATGAATGCGCCCAAGGGACTCTCTGCGGCTTGATCGGATCCCTATTTGCAGGCAATCAACAAGCTGCGGTCGTCTTCGCTTCCCTGCAGCGTGTCGTAGCCTTGCTTGCCGCAGGCCCGGCCGGCATTGACCAGGCAGTTGGACCAGCTGTTCAACAAACCCGAGCAGGTGACCACGAAGCCTCTCCGCCCGTCCGGTGCATACGTGGCGCGGTGACTGCTGCAGGCGGCCGCCAGCAGCAGCATCACTGCGATGATTGCCGAGCGAGCCGGTACTTTACTTATCGTTTGCATTATTTCTCCGTCTTGAAGTGCGAGCATAGACGTTCATGGTGACGGCTTCGTTGCAAGGTATAGTGCGCGCCATCATGCAGCAAGGCCGCCTATCGTTCCCCTGTGTCGTACTCCTGCTGAGCGCGAGCATGCAGGGATCCATGGCAAAGGCGGATGGCGTAAGCGGCCTCTACTTGGGCGGCAGCTTCGGACGTGCCCAAAACGAGTATGACACGGGGTTCCTGGACGATCGCTACATAAGCTCCGCCAAGAGCGTTGGGGATACGCTGAGGTACACGTCATCGTCTGTGCACCGAACAGACAACGCGTGGTGGGCCAATGCGGGCTATATGGTCTGGCAATGCTTTGGAATCGACGCCTCTTTCGTCCACCTCGGCGAACTTACGCATCGCGGCACGGCGGTCCTGAAAGCCCCCGCCGGCGACGAGCCTGTCGTGACCACGGCATCGATCACTTCGAACGGGCCGGCGCTCTCGCTGTTGGCGAGGCTTCCGCTTGCCGAATCATTCGATGTCGATCTCCGGCTCGGCGACTACTATGCCAGGACGAGCCTGGTATCGGGGTTGGACTTCAAGTCGAAATTCACGACGGGAGGCGAAAGCGCCAGCGCGTCGAGTTTGTTGCTCAGCGTCGGCGGAGCATACAATTTCGCGGGTCATTGGTCGCTTCGACTCGACTACTTGCGCATCAACCGGGCGGGGGACGGTAAGACCGTGGGTAAATACGATGTCAACCTGGCCGCCGCGGGGGTCGCCTTCACGTTTTAGCCGATTGCAACTATCTACGCGCCCGTCACAAAAATGACATTGTTGTCCCTGAGTATGGCGCGGCTTTAGTCCGCGTGGGGCCTGTCGGGCGGCATCGAAGAAATCACTGGTGAGATCAATTGCCCGGCGAAACGTCGTGAGGCGGATGATCTCGTGCGGCCTCGGGCGTCCAGATTATCGATCTGGCGGAATTATAAACGAGAAAAGCGTGACGTGGATGCCGTCCAAAAGGTTATTGGGATCAATGGCAATGGTGCTGCTATCTCCGCTCACAACCTTCGCCGCCGATCCTCCGGAGCCGACATCCAAGGCGCAGCCGGTCAAGAGCTTTGCCGTGCTCGAGTACCGCGTTGAGGGGAATACGCTCCTCCATGCGATCGACATCGAGCGGGCGGTCACCCCCTACCTCGGTGAAGCGAAGACCATCAACGATGTGGAAGCGGCACGCAAGGATCTCGAGAAGCTCTACCACGATCACGGCTATCAAACCGTCCTGGTGAACATCCCCCAGCAGGAGATAGGCAGCGGGATCGTGCGGCTATCGGTGGTGGAGGCCGCGGTCGGGCAGATGCAGATCAAAGGGTCGCGCTACCACTCCCTGCAGGTCATTTCGGCCACGGTGCCCGAGCTCAAAGGCGGCGTGATCCCCGATTTCAACGAGGTCCAAAAGGAACTCGCGCAGGTCAATCATACGCAGGATCTGCATGTGACGCCGGTGCTGCGTGCCTCGGCCACCCCGGGACAAGTGGACGTGGATCTCGATGTCCATGACGAACTGCCGCTGCATGCGACCATCGAGGCGAACAACCGCTACAGCGCCAACACGAGTCAACTGCGCCTCATTGGCGGGGTTGACTACGACAATCTGTTCCAAAGCAATCAGTCATTGAGCGTGCAGTACCAGGTCGCCCCGGAGGAGCCTGCGAACGCCAAGATTTGGTCCGTGTCCTATGTGATCCCGATGCCTGACGGCCTCGTCTTGGCGCTGTACGGGGTGCGCTCGGACAGCAATATCGCAGCGGTAGGCGCCGTTGATGTGATCGGCAACGGCTCCATCTACGGGCTTCGGCTCATCGACCCGTTGCCCTCCGCGCGCAATGATTTTTATCACAATTTCACCGCGGGATTCGACTACAAGGATTTCAAACAGGATGTAACCCTGCAGGGGTCCGACGACCTGCCCTCGCCTGCCAGGTATCCGTTGTATTCGCTGCGTTACACCGCGACCTGGCTCGGAGCCGCGGATCCGCATCACGCCGCTGCGGCGATCGCGGGCGGACGCAGCAACACGACACTCGACTTCGGGGGGAGCTTCACCATCACCGCCCTCGGTTTCGACAATCCCGCGCAGTTCGACCACAAACGGTTCGGTGCGAGCGCCGACTTCTTCGTTCTGCAGCCGTCGCTCCAGCGCCAACAGATTTTGCCTTGGAATTGGAGCCTCGCTGCGGCGCTCGGCGGCCAGCTCGCGAGCGGCCCGCTCATCAGCAACGAGCAGTATGCCGGCGGCGGTCTCGACAGCGTGCGCGGCTACACCGAGGCCGAGCGACTCGGCGACAACGGAGCTCGAGGATCGCTCGAGTTGCGAACGCCGCAATTGCTGGAAGGCCGCTCGCGCTTCACCAATTCGTATTGCTACCTGTTTGCCGACGCCGCGCGAGTCGAGATCCTCGACCCGTTACCTGCGCAGCGAACCGGATATCACCTCGCCAGCGAGGGGGTGGGATTTCGCTTCAAGTACGACGGACTGCTCGCTGACGTGGACGGCGCGCGTGCCGATACCGCCGGCTACGTGACTCGCGCGGGGAGCTACAGCGTGCAGTTCAGAGTCAATTACACCTGGTAACCCAAGAATAAGGTTTGGCGGACTTATGAAAATGGCGAGAACCCTGACGCTGGCTTTGGCTCTTCTGCCCACCCTGGCATTTGCGTGGTGGAACAAGGATTGGACGCAACGCACCACGGTCACCCTCAACACTTCCAGTGCCGGCGTGGCCACGCAGGGCACGCTGAACAGTGTGGCGGTACCGGTCCGGCTGCATTCGGGCAATTTCGATTTCGTCGGCGCCAAAGCAGACGGCTCCGATCTGCGGGTGATGGCGGGCGATGACAAGACGCCCCTCAAATTTTGGATCGAGCGCTTCGACAGCGTCAACGAGCTCGCCGTCGTGTGGGTCTTGATTCCGAGCGTTTTGCCCGGCACCGATAAGAACACCGTTTATGTCTATGCGGGCAATGAAAGGGCGCCGGCTGACGCGAACAGCCCCGGCACCGCGGCGGCCATCGTCGATGCAGCCACACTGGCCGCGTTTCATTTTTCGGAAAAGGACGGTATCGCTGCAGATCAGACCGGCCAGATCAAGGCGACCGCGGCGACCGCCGTGGAGGTCAATGGGCTCCTCGGCCAGAGTGCGCGCATCGCCGGCGCGCCGATCGTCGTACCCGCCAACGACAAGCTCAAGATCGCGGCGAACGCGCCATTTTCACTGTCCTTGTGGGTCAGGCCGGATGCGGCTTCAGGCACCCTGTTCGCACAGGGGTCATTGCAACTGACGCTGAGCGCCGGAAAGCTCACGGCCAAGCTGGGCGATGTGAGCGTTACCGGCGCCGATGTCGCTGCGGCGACCTGGTCGCAGGTGGCGCTCACTGTCGAGCCCGGCAAACTTTCGGTGTACGTCAACGGCGTGGAGGCGGGCCAGACCTTGCCTCACCCCTCCCCCGCGATCGAGGGCGAGATACGCATAGGCGAGGGTTACCAGGGTCTCGTCGACGAACTCGAGCTCTCCAACACGGCGCGAAGCCCCGAATGGATGAAGTTCATGTACGCCGCGCAAAGCGCCGATGCGAAGCTGATCGCGACCAAGACCGAGGCCCAGGGCGGCGAAAGCAGCAGTGGCAGCGGAAGCTACTTCGGGATTTTATTCAAGAGTCTGACCCCCGACGCCTGGGTGATCATCGGCGTGCTCGGTGTGATGTTCATGATCGCGATAGGCGTCATGATCAGCAAGGCGATGTACGTGGCCCGCACCGACAGCGCAAATCGGCGCTTTTTGCTTCAGTTCCGGGACAATCTCGATGTGCTGCAGGCGGCCGGCGAACACGGTGCCGAGCAATTCGGCAACTCCTCGATCTATCGCCTCTATCAGGCGGGGCTGAAGGAACTGATCAAGCGCAATGTCGGGAAGGCCGACGCTCGCGCCTTGTCGGATTCATCGCTCAACGCCGTCAAGGCCTCGATCGACGCCGACTCGGTGCGCGAAGGTTACGCGCTCAATTCCCAGATGGTCCTCTTGACGATCGCCATCGCTGGCGGGCCCTTCCTGGGCCTCCTTGGCACGGTGGTCGGCGTGATGATCACCTTTGCGTCCATCGCCGCCGCGGGCGACGTGAACGTCAATGCCATTGCGCCGGGCATCGCGGCGGCGCTGCTCGCGACCGTCGCCGGGTTGAGTGTCGCCATTCCCTCCCTGTTCGGCTACAACTACCTCGCCTCGCGCATCAAGACGATCTCCTCCGACATGCAGATCTTCGTCGACGAGTTCGTGACCCGCGTCGCCGAGAACTACGGGGCGCAGTAATGTCCGAGGGCCCGAAGGAACAGAATCAGCTCTACGACGACATCAACATCACGCCGATGTTGGATCTGGCCTATGTGCTGCTCGTGACCTTCATCATTTTGACGACAGCCGCCGTCCAGGGGGTGCGCGTGCAGTCGCCGCTCACGCAGGCTGCCAACAATCTCGGCAAGCCACAGACGCGGGCGATCACCGTGACCGCGGACGGGTCGATCTTTCTGGATGCCTACCCCGTCACGATGGACCAGCTTCGTTCCTCACTCGCGCAGTACAAGGCGGCCAACCCCAATTTACCGGTGGTGTTGAAGGGCGACGCCTCCGCGCAATACCAGGTGATCATGGACGTTCTGGAATTGGCCAAAAGTCTCGACATCACGGAGATCGGCCTGGTCACCAAGCGGGCGGCGGCCTCTTAAGATGCAAGTCAAGAACGATTCCCAGCCCTACGACACCATCAACGTCACGCCGATGCTGGATCTGGCGTACGTGCTCCTGGTGGTGTTCATCTTGATGACTACGGCCTCGATCCAGGGGCTGACGATTTCCATGCCCAAGCCCTCGAACAAGCCCTCGACCGAACAGCACGAGCTCAAGGTTGTCCAGGTCACTGCGGCCGGCGCCGTCCTCATCAACGGGGTCGGCGTGAGCTTCCCGGAGCTCGAGGCCCAGCTCAAAGCCGCGCAGTCCCGCGACCCAAAGATGACCGTGGCGATCAAAGGTGACGCGCGCGCTCAGTATGCCAAGGTGATCACGGTGATCGACCTCTGCAACAGTTTGGGCGTGAACATGGGATTGGTCACAGCAAGGATCGGAACATGATGACGAGCGATCGACTCGACTATCGCGCGGGACGGGGGGGGCGGGCTTGGTCGCGACGTGTGGGCATCGGGGGCGGGATGCTGCTCTTCGTCGGCGCGGTCGTTTGGGGCGGAATGAATCTGGTGCACACGCCGGCCGCGCCGAAACGTCAGGTCGCCCGCATCATGGTGCTGCCCGACACGCCCCCGCCGCCGCCTCCACCGGAAGACAAGAGGCCGCCGCCCCCCAAGCAAGAGCAGCTCAAGCAGCAGGTGGAGGCGCCCAAACCGGAGATGCCTCCCGAGCCGCAGCAGTTGAAGATGGAGGGCCAGGCGGGCGAGGGCCCGAGCGCCTTCGCATCGGGCGAGGTCAAGCAGGATTACATCGGCGGGGACATCGGCAACGGCTCGAGGTACGGCGCCTACGTCGGCCGGGTCGAGCAGCGCATTCAGCTCGAGCTCACGCGACACAAGGTGCGTGCGAGCAGCATCAAGGTGTTTTTGTGGCTGGCGCCGGACGGCTCGATCCAGCGTTACACCGTGGAGGGCGGCGATGCGGACACCGAGAGATCGGTGCGATCGGCGCTCGCAGATTTGAGCAGGTTCGATGAGGCGCCGGTCGCAGACATGCCGATGCCCATCGGACTGCGAATCAATTAGCGAATCAACCCAATCGTCAAAGGATCGATCATCTATGAGCATACGTTGGCGCCATGCGCTCTTGGGCCTGCTGTTGTCGGCGGCCGCCGGCCCGAGTTTCGGCGACGACCTCGCGGAACTGCGTCAGCTGCGCGACTCGACCATCAGCTTGATCAATGCGCTGGTCGAGCAGGGTGTGCTGACGCGCGAGAAGGCGGATGCCATCATCGCCCAAGCGCAAAAGGCGGGGACGGCGGCCTCCGCGGCCAATGCCCCATCCACGGCGCCCACCGGGGCCGCGACCGCGCCGTCCGCCGGGCCGCCGCTCGCGCCGGGCACGGTGCGCGTGCCCTATGTACCGGAGACGGTCAAGCGGGAGATGACCGAGGAAATCAGGCAGGACGTGGCTGCGCAGGCGAAGGCCGAACGCTGGGGAGAGCCGGGCGCATTTCCGGACTGGCTGAGGAGATTCGACTGGTATGGCGATTTGCGCTTGCGCTACGAGGTCGATCAATTTCCGCCCGGCAACGCGCCGGTCGCCATACTTCAGTCATCCGGCGTGAACATCAATAACTCCACCGAAACGGATGAGCGCTTGCGCTTTCGCGCGCGATTTGGATTCAACTCCACGGTGAGCGACGCCGTGACGGTCGGCCTCAGGCTCGCCTCGGGCGGCGTCGGCACCGGCAGCAACCCCGGTTCCGAGAACCAGACCATCGGGAGCTACGAGACGCGCGCCACCGTCGGGTTCGATCGCGCGTTCATCGCCTACCATCCGCTGACCTGGCTGGAAGCCTCGGCGGGAATCGTCGGCATGCCGTATTTCGAGCCCACCTCGCTGGTATGGGCCGATGATGTGAGCTTGGGGGGCGTGGTGCTGCGTTTCTTCCCGCAGGTCACTCCCACATTGAAATGGTTCACCACAGCGGGCGCGTATCCGATCTTGCAGGTTGACCCTTCGCCGACCAACAGCGCGTCGAGCAAGTGGCTTTATGCATACCAGAGCGGTGTGGAGTGGAAATTCACCGATTCCATTTCATGGCAGTCGGCGGCGGCGCTGTACGATTATCGCCACATCGAAGGGACGCCCAATCCGACCATCTACTCGACCGCTTACAGCAACACGGCGGCTCCGTTTCGACAAACAGGCAACACCGTTTTCGACATCGACGGGCTGCTCAATACCCAGAATGGGACGCAAAACTATCTCTGGGGACTGGCCTCGAAGTTCCACATGCTGAACCTGTCGAGCGCCCTCGATCTGCGCTTCGTCGGACCCACGCATGTCATCATCACCGGCGACTGGGTCAAGAATCTGGGCTTCAATGAGCGCGAGATAGAGCAGCGCACGGGATATCGGATCGATCGGCAGATCGAGGGTTGGCAGAGCCGCATAACGGTCGGCTATCCCACCATGCAACCGAAGTATGCCTGGCAGGCTTACGTGGGCTATCGGTCGGTGCAGCGCGATGCCACGGTCGATGCGTTCACGGACCAGGACTTCCATTTGGGCGGCACCGACGCGAAGGGTTATTTCCTCGGTGCGCGATTTTCTTTTGAAAAAAACACGTTCGTCAATTTGCGCTACTTCAGCGCGGAGCCGATCAGCGGCGTGCAACTGGCTGGCGCAACGTCCTCCGGAGTGCTCCCGCTCAAGATCAATGTGACACAACTTGACATCATGTCGGGATTTTGAGGGTGGCCGGGATGTGCGCTCCGAAACACGTTTTGCGGATAGTGATCATCTCCGCCCTGCTGATCGCCGCGGGCGGGGCGCCGGGCGCGGCACGCGCGGCGGAGGAAGATACCACGTCGCGGTTGCGCGAAATGCTGCACCGGACGCAGGAAGCGCTGCATCAGGCGCAATCGGACAATGCGGAGCTCACGCGTGCGAAGGCCGAGGCGGAGCAGAAGTTGGGTGCGGCCACCAAGGATCTCGAGGCTGCACGAGGCGTGTCGAGGACGGAGCTGGCGCTGCGCGGGCAGCTCAAGGCCACGCAAGCGACCGAGGACGATCTCACGCACAAGCTCGCGGATACGAGCGACCGGCTCGCCGCGGCGAATTCGAAACTCGGCGAGACGGGGAAGCAGCTGGCAGCGCGGGAGGCGGAGCTCGCGCGACTCAAGCAGGGATTGGAACAGAGCAATTCCGCCAATGCCAGCTGTGAAAACAAGAATCTAAAGCTGTACAGCTACGCGCAGGATGTCCTGCAGGCCTATCAAAAAAAGGGCGTCTGGGCGGCGCTCGCGCAGAAAGACCCGGTGCTCGGCTTGAAGGACGTCGATATGCAGAACGTCGTGCAGGAATATCAGATGAAATTCGCGAGCCAGAAGATTCCGCCTGCGCGTTGATATGTCCAAGATCGTCTGGATCGCCTCGTACCCGAAAAGCGGCAACACCTGGGTGCGATTCCTGGTGTGCAATCTCGCCTTCGGGCCGGTGGATTCAGCGGCAACTCTCAGCCGCATGGCGCCCGACATCCACGAGCTCGGAGCCGCTGTCGAGCCGCCATCGTCGCCGGTGTTCATGAAAACCCACTTCACGTTCTCGGATGCGCTGCCCTTGGCGGCGCATACCGCCGGTGCCATCTACGTGCTGCGCGACCCGGCGGACGTGATGCTGTCGAATTACCATTACGCAAAACGCAGCGGCGCCGGGGGTGGCGGGGACGACGACGAAGCGGCCCTCGACCGGTACCTGGACACCTTTATCGCCGCTCGTGGAGATCCGCGCTGGGTCACGCTTGGCATGGGCAGCTGGGAGGACCATGTGCGCAGCTGGCTCTGCGTCGAGCATCCATTTCCCGTGCTCCGGATTCGCTACGAGGACCTGCTCACCGACGGCATCGAGGCGGCCGGCCTGCTATGTCGAGCGCTGGGACTTGCTCGCGGCACGCAGGATCTGGCCCAAGCCGTGGCCGCCGCCTCCTTCGAGAGCATGCAGCGGATCGAGGAAGCCGATATCGGCGCGAAGCGGGTAGGGATCTTCTACAAGCCGTATCTCGAGCAACCGATCGACGCGGGGCTGCGGTTCATGCGGGCCGGTCGGAGCGGCGAGGCCGCCAAGCGGCTTTCGCCGCAGCAATGGCAGCGATTCAATGCCGCCTTTGGACCGATGCGAGGCGCGCTGGGTTACGGCTGAGTGGCGTCGCGGCGACGCGCTCGTCGCGACACCTGTTGCAATTTGACGAAGTGGTGTTTTCTTGACGTTTCTACGAGGTAAGTCGTTGTGTTGAAGCTGTCAGCAGTGCTGATTTTGTGTTTGCCGGCATTGTCGTTCGCCGAGACCCCGTTCAGCGGAACGTGGGTGGTGCAGCCGCAGCTCACCGCATTCTCGGGACGCTCGTTGAGCTTCATGATCGAAAGGGGCACTTACCGGCGTACCAGCTGCGTGCCGACGCCCGAAGTGCCGACCGACGGACGCGACCATCCCGTCGTGGGTGATCCGTTCGTGCAGTCCATGTCCGTTCGATTGTTGGACGCCGATCGCGTCGAGGTTGCGCAGAGAGTCGCGGGCAAGCTTGCCTGGAAGGGGAGCTACACCGTTGGAAAGGATCGGAATTCGATGGTGCTGAAGTACGAGGACCATCGCCCGAGCAACGCCGTCTCCGGCACGGTGCAGTACGTGCGTGAGGGCGAGGTGATCACCAACGCGCATCTGCTGTCGGGAACGTGGAAGCCCGAAAAGCTGCTCGACTTGTCCCCCAGCGGGTCGACCATGACGTTCCATGATACCGACCATGGGCTCAGCATGACCGCGAGCGACGGCCGTGCGTTCGACATAAAATTCGACCGTCAGGACTATCCGTTGAGCGGATACCTGGAAGGCGCCTCCGTGCAAGTCGGACTGCGCAGGCCGACAGTGATGCAAATCAACCGCAAGCAGCAGGGCATGTTGGTCGAAATGACCATTGCCCCCCTCTCCGAAGACGGGCAGACCTTGTCGTTCGGTCCCCTCGATGAGCAATGTCAATCGAAGGTCACCTACGCGATGAGCAAACAGCCGAGTCCATGAACGCGGCGGCCAAAGTCGCGCTTGCGTTCGCGTCGCTGCGCGAAGGCCGCACGAGCGAGGCGGAAGCGTTGTGCGCCGATGTGATTCGGCAGGAACCGGCACACGCCGTAGCCTTGCATCTCTTGGGGCTGGCGTCGCTGCGACGCGGAAACCCGGCAGGCGGCATTGCCTTCCTGCGGTCGTCGCTGCGATCCAATCCGAACGATGCATTGGTTCATTGCAATTTGGGCAATGCGCTGCGCGAGGCTGGGCAGTCGGCCGCAGCCGCGGAGAGCTACCGGCAGGCGCTGCGGATCGCGCCGCAATTTGCCGGCGCGCATTATGGCCACGGCAACGCGTTGATGGACCTTTGCCGCGTCGCCGAGGCGCTCGACAGTTTCGATCGTGCGATAGCCCTCCAACCTGACCATGTTGATGCGCACAATAACCGCGGCAACGCGCTGTTGGCGCTCGGCGAGCCGCAGAGGGCGGTCGAAAGCTATCGGCGCGCGCTCGAGCTACGGCCGAAGTTTGGGCTGGCGATCGGGAATATGGCGAAAGCGCTGGCTGCGCTCGAGAAATTCGAGGACGCGTTGCGCTATTACGATCGCTTGCTCATGCTCAGTCCGGATGACCCCGAGGCCGCCTATGGCCGCGGCCTCGCACGGCGCCGGCTGCGCCAGCACGATCTGGCGCTCGACGATTTTGAGCGGGCACACCGCCTCGCGCCGCAATCCTCCGAATACCTGTATCGCAAGGCCGAGGCGCTGCGCGATCTGGGCCGCTACTCGCAGGCCGCCGCCGCATTCCACGAGGTGCTGAAGATCACGCCGGATAGGGAATTCGCGCTGGGTAATTTTCTCCACGCGCGCCTGCAAGTCTGCGACTGGGACGGGTACGAGAAGCATGTCGAACGCGCTCTGCGCGAGGTCGCGGAAGGTAAAAGAGCCTATTTCCCGGGACCTTTCTTGTCGGTGGCGGATTCGGCCGAGGCGCAATGGCGCTGCGCGCGCGCGTTTGCAAGTGGCGCGACAACGACCCGCACGCCGGCGCTATGGACCGGAGAACGCTACCGGCACGACAGGATCCGAGTGGCTTATGTGTCGGCCGATTTTCGCGATCACCCGGTATCGACGCTGCTGGTTGGGGTTCTCGAGAGCCACGATCGCGCCAGATTCGAGATCCACGGGGTCGCGCTGGCCGGCGCACAACCGACACCGCTTGCGCAGCGGGTGAGATCCGCCTTCGACCAGTTCAGCGAAGTCAGCGGCAATTCCGACCGCGAGATCGCGGTCCTGCTTCGCGAGCGGGAGATCGATATCGTGGTCGACTTGATGGGGTTGTCCGGCAGCGGGCGTCCCGGAATATTTGCGCATCGGCCGGCGCCCGTGCAATTGAGCTACCTCGGCTATTGCGCGACCACGGCGTCGCCCGACATCGATTATCTGATTGCGGATCGCATCGTGATCCCCGCCGAAGAGCGGCATTGCTATACCGAGCAGGTGGTGTACCTGCCCGATTGCTACCAGCCGAGCGACGATCAGCGCGCCATCGCCCCCGACACGCCGTCCCGCGGCAGCTGCGGGCTGCCGGAAGACGCCTTCGTGTTCTGCTGCTTCAACACGCACTATAAAATTGCCCCCCGATTCTTCGATGCCTGGATGCGGCTGCTCAAGGCCACTCCGGGCAGCGTGCTGTGGCTCTCGGCGGCAGCCCAGGATGTCGTGGAAAATTTGCGGTCTGAGGCGGCTGCGCATGACGTGGCGCCGCAGCGGCTGGTCTTCGCGCCGCGGCTGGCCCGTCCCGAGGAGCATCTTGCGCGCTACCGGCGCGCCGATCTGTTTCTGGACACGCTGCCGTTCAATGCCCACGCGACGGCGAGCGATGCCCTGTGGGCCGCACTGCCCGTCCTGACCTGCCGGGGTGGTAGTTTTGCGGGACGGGTCGCCGCGAGCCTGCTCACGGCCCTGGGAATGCCGGAACTCATCACGACGAGCCTCGAAGAATACGAGTCACGAGCCCTCGAACTCGCCTCCCATCCGGTTCAACTGCGCGCCCTACGAGAGCGCTTGCAGGTGCATCGCCGCAATTCCCCCTTGTTTGACACCGCGCGTTATTGCGCGCATCTGGAGAAGGCCTACTCGGCCATGTTCGATAAAGCTCAGCGCGGGCAGCCGCCGGCTTCATTCGCCGTGGGGGCGGCCGCTCCGGATGGGATCTGCGCCGCGTCGTGCGACCCCATTATTTGACATATTCACCCTTCACGCCCAGGCGCCTGCCCGAAAAGTCAAGGAGCACCGTCCTCTTTTTTGAGGCGGTGTTATGAACACGTCACAGAATCGACATTTTGGCGCCTTGTTCCCCTGCGAGGATGCGCACGCCTAGCAAGTTTTTGGGGATATGCGGTTCGTGCTCAGGTAAAGGGCTTCGAAGCAACGACTGGCGCGCGGCGAATATCGAGTGTTTCTCACCTCAGATGGGAGTCAATCAATGTCTGTAAAATTTAAACTCACAGCTCTTGCCGGTGCCCTGGCATTGGCCATGGGCGGCACGGCGATGGCGAATACCACGCTCACGGCCAGTTCGCCGACGGGCGATGTGTGGATCAACGTCGTCGATGCAACCAACAACACCTCGTTCCTGTATGACACGGGCGTGAGCCTCTCGTCGTTCAATGCGTCGGGGTCCTATTCGTACAACTTCACGGGGGACGCCAATTACGCGGCCTTCGTGGGGGCCCAAGGTGGTAGCGATGTGATCGATTACTCCGTGCTTTCGGGCACGAAGAGCACCGCCACTCCCGCAGTCGGCACCGTTCTGTTTACCTCCAATCAGAATCCGGGGCCGGTCATTGGAACCTCCATTTCAAATGCGCTGACCAATGCCAATGGGTTCCTGTCCTTGGCAAACGGCGTGACGAGCTCGACCACCAACTCGGCGCTGTTGAACTCCACCTATACCTGGGGACAAGTCAGCGCTGAGCAGATTGTCTCCACCAATCTCGGCGTTCAATGGACCCAGCCCGGCACGGGTGTCGGCGTGCTCGCCGGCACGGCCGCCAACTTCTATGATGAAACCAGCAACGCCCTGCGCAGCGGCAGCACGTTTGCCACGATCACCCAGCTTGCGGGAACGTGGAATTATAACGCTGCGACCGGGATCGCGAGCTACGGCTCCAGCGCGGTTCCGCTCCCCACACCGCTTCTGCTGCTCCTGTCCGGCGTCGGCCTGATGGGTGTGGTGGCGCGCCGTAACAAGAGCGAACCGGCGGTCTGATCGGCTAGCAAGAGAGTCAGAGGGTCGCCGGCGGTCCACCGACCGGCGACCCCCGCTGCGAAATTCGAAGAGTAACCGACCAGGGCAGGCGGGCTGCGCCGTCCCTGGAGAATCGGTCACGCAGAAATTTTTCCTTTCACCACTTTTTTGGAGTAATGAACCATGAATTCTTTAGGCAGAAACACCCTGATTGCGTGTGCGGTTGCCTCCGCGCTCGGCACCACCTCGGCGTTCGCCGTCAGCAAGGGCACCGCCCCCGGCGACACCGTCTATGCGGGCGGCGGATCGGCTCAGGCGAACGCGTTCTTCGTGGCCGCGTGCAAGCTGTTCACCCCGGGCACCGTCGATATGTACTCCGACAACGGAGCCGCTCTGAGCGGCGACATGTACATCCTGTATGGCACCCTCGCGGCGGCATACGGCGGGGACGCGGCGGGCACGAACGTCGCCATGTTCTACAAGTTCAACGGCGGCAGCTACACCAACGGTGTTGCGCCGAATACCTCGAGCCCCACACAGCTGCCGTTCCCGACCGATGCGGTGTGGCGAGGCGCTGCGACCGGATCGGGCGGGGGCACCTCCTGCGCCTCGGGACTTCCCACCTATAGCTACGCTGCCGGCGCGACGGCGAATCAATCTACGCTGTTCGGTCTGGCGGATGTCGAAACGGCCATGTTCCAGGGCTTCAACAACCCGACCGGCAATGCCGGCGGCTCGGCGCCGAATACCAACGGCGGCCCGGCACCTTCCGTGGTCTTTGCGGACGGCATCTACGACAACCTGTTCGGCGTTGCGGTGACGGATTGCGTGTACACGGGCGCCACGCAAACCGGGCAGGCGGCCTGCCCGAATGCCGGTCAGAAGAAGACCAGCTTCACGCGCGCGGAAGTGGAAGGCATTCTCGCCGGCAGCATCTCCGATTGGAGCCAGCTGTATGACGATGCGGGTCACCAGTTGCCGGCGGGTGGCATCACTTTCTCCGATCGCGGTGAAGGATCGGGCACCAAGGCCTCCGGCAACCAGTATTTCCTGGGATACCCCGGCAACGGTGCATCGGCGCAGCTGCCGTACAGCGCGAGTGGCGGATATTGCGGCACTTCGCTGACGGCGTGTGATTCGACCTTCGTCGAGCAGCCGCAGGATATCGCGACCTCCAGCACCAACAATGTGATTGCCGATCTGAAGCTCGCGCAGTCGAAGGGCATTCGCGCCATCGGGATCCTCGGTCTCGAGAATCCGCCGGCGAAGAATCAGGTGGCCGGGGCCAACCAGTATGATTTCGCCAAGATCAACGGCGTTGCGGTCGATCCGAACGGCTCAGGCGGCGACAACATCAACGGCAGTGGAAACACGGCTTATGCCAACGTCATCAACGGCAACTACGACTTCTACTACCAGAACTCGTTCAACGCCAAGGGGACGCCGGCTGCAGGCAGCTACGCAAACGCATTTCTGACGTTCATGCAACAGGCGAGCTTCGTCGGTTGCAGCTCGGGTGGTGCGTTCCCGACCGCGTTGCCGGGCACGTTGATCGACGCGGATAAGGCGGCAGCGCTGGCCAAGGGTGTGACCACGGATAGCCGCCAGAAGATCTCGACTGCTCCGTTGCAGCCGGTCTTCCTGGCGAAGGCTGCGGGCATCCCGGCCTGCGCGGATCCGCTGTAATATTTCAAACAAGACAGTCAAGAGATTCGATTTGAGCTTTGCAGACCCCGTGGCAACACGGGGTCTTTTTATTTATGCGCCCGGCAGTAGATCGTCGAAACACAATCGTCATGCGCGCCCTATAGCCTCATGGCGTTCTGGAAATTAGCACCAATGACAAAAAATCGGCGGGATCCTGGGATGAGGGGCGAGAAGACGGCGCAGGGGATGCTCCCATGCGGCCGGCCCACACGCCAATTCGGTGCGGCGCTGGTTGCCCTGTCCTCGTCCTGGGCAGGCACGGTCTGGGCCGGGGCGCCAAAGCTGCCGACGCCCTGCGCCGTATCCAATTGCGGGGCCTCCGCGCAGAATTTCGTGCAATATGGAAATGCGACCCAGTCGGTACGGGGCCCGACCCTCACCGTCACGCAATCGACCAGCAAAGCCATCCTGAACTGGGCCGATTTCAATATCGCGAACGGCTACACGGTCAACTTCGTGCAGCCGAGCGCCACGGCCGCGGTTCTCAATGAAATCTGGAGTTCCAACCCGAGCGTCATCGCCGGGAAGCTCTCGGCGAACGGCCAGGTGTTTCTTTACAACCAGAACGGCATCGTATTCGGCAAGGGCGCCCAGGTCGACACCGCCGGCCTCACGGCCGCGTCGCTCGAGCTGCCGGCAACCCTGTTCGAGGATGGCATTTTATCGGCTAATACCCCCGGGCAGTCGCCGCCGCCCGCGTTCATAGCGCCCCCCAATGGCGCCCCCGGCGCCGTGTCGGTCGCTCCGGGTGCCACGCTCACCACAGGCGAGGGCGGACGCATCATGCTCCTCGGTTCGGCGGTGACCAATCAGGGGTCGATCAGCACACCCGGGGGACAAGCCATCCTCGGCGCCGCCACGCAGGGCGTGTATCTCGCGGCGAGCTCCGACCCCTCGCTGAGGGGCCTGCTGATCGAAGTGAACGGCGGAGGGACCACCGGCACGGTGACCAATGCCGGCCAAATCAGCGCCCCGCGCGGCAACATCACTCTGGCGGGGCTCATCGTCAACCAGCAGGGAACGCTCTCGGCCACGACCTCGGTGGGCGAGAACGGCTCGATCTATCTCGTCGCGGGCGATACCTCGGGCTCGACGCCGTTTTACAACCCCAATCCAACGACGCAAAGCGGGACGCCCGCCGCCTTCGGTGGATTGCTGCCGAACAACGGCGGAGCGCTCATCCTCGCGCCGGGTAGCGTCACGCAAATCACGCCCGATGCGACCGACACGACCACACTCACGGTGCCCCAGCAGGCAGCCTTCATCACCTCGCAGGTCGATCTGGCGGGACGCGACGTCGTGCTGAGCGGCAATGCGTCGATCGTCGCGCACGGTGGCAGTGTGTCCGTGTATGGCGCCGCCAACCCCTATTTGGCGGTGACTACCCCGACCGTCCCGACGGCCGATGGCGGGAGCATCTACCTCGACAAGTCGAGCGTCATCGACGTGTCCGGACTGTCCGACGTCGCGGTGCCGGTGACCCAGAACATCCTGCAGGTGACGCTCGAGACCAATGACTTGCAAAACGATCCGCTGCAGCGCGCGAGCTTTTTGCATGGTGCCCAGGTTACGGTGGACGTGCGCACGCCACCGAGCCTTTTCGACATCACACCATATGCGAACAACATCGGCTCGGGCATCGAGCAGGTACTGACCAGGGGCGGGAACATTCTGCTGAACGGGACGAGCGATGTCATCGCCCGTGCGGGCTCCACGCTCAATGTTTCGGGCGGCAGCATTGCCTACCAGGGCGCCTACGGTCCCGCGACCACCAACCTCGTTGGGGCCAACGGCAAGGTGTACAACATTGCCACCGCGCCCAACACCATCGACTACCTGGGTATCGCCAACAGCTACTCCTACATCGATCCCACTTGGGGCGTGAAAACGAGTGGCAGCGGTCAGACGTTCTACACCGGGTACACGCAAGGCGAAAACGCCGGCGGTCTATCCGTCTTGAGTCCGCTCGTGTATCTGCGCGGCACGATGCTTGCCGATACGGTGAGCGGACCCTATCAGCGCAGTCCCTCGAGCCTGGCCGCCGGCGGCACACTCTCGCTCGGCTGCGCGAGCTGCCAGGATCAGTCGAAGCTCCCGAATTACGGTCTCGACGGAGGACTGAGCTTCAGCAACGATCTTCAGGACACGCTCGATGCCAACGTCATCTACTTCGGCACGGTCGTATCCTCGACGGACATCCCGGCGCTCACGCTGATTTCGCCCTCCCAATTGACGAGCGGCGGATTCGATCAGATCAACGTTTCGAGCAACGGCGCGGTGGCGCTGCCCGCCGGGACCAACGTCAATCTCGCTCCGACCGGCGCACTCTCGCTGCTCTCCAGCCGATCGATCGACATCGACGGCAACATCCACATCGCCGGCGGGCGCGTCGCCTTGCAGACCTCGAGGGGCAACGACGGCCTGCCGCATGCCATTACCTTGGGTGCCGGTGCCGTGATCGACGTGCGCGGCGATTGGGTCAACGATTCACCGAGCGTGACTGTCACGCCGGGCACGGCGCCTACGGTGGTCAACGGCGGCAGCGTGAGTGTCGCGGCCGCGGGCGACTTGAGCCTCGCGGCAGACTCGCTCATCGACGTATCCGGCGGCGGCTGGATCAACTCGAGCAATGCGCTGACCAGAGGCAGCGCCGGCAACATCTCGCTCGCCGCGGATTACAGCACGCTGCCGGCCAACCCGGCCTCGAATCCGTTCACCGGAACGCTTACCCTCGCGCCGGGTGCCACACTGCTCGGCGCCAGCCTGAATCCGAGCGGCGGCGGCTCGCTCACGGTGCTTTCGGGCTCGATCACCGTCGGCAGTACTCCGGCCGGCACGCCGGGCGAGCTGTTGATCGCACCGAGCTTCTTCACCCGGGGCGGATTTGCGAACTACAGCCTGGTCGGCCTCAACGACCTCACCATCGGTAATCCCAAGGACTCGACCGACAGCGCCCCGATCATCCTCGCGCCGCTCGAGCAAAGTCTCGTGTTCACCCGAAACTTGCTGTTGCAGCCGACGGGCGCGAACCTCAGCTCTTTCTCCCAGCTCACGACACTCGCACCCGCCTACCGCTCCGCCGCCAATGTGAGCTTTGCATCCAACGCGAGCGATCTCGGCGGTGCGGATATCGGCGATGTCACCCTCGCCCGGGATGCCACCATCGCCACCGATCCGGGCGCGACGGTGAGCCTCGCGGTGTTGGGCTTCAACGGCAGCATTCGCGACTATGGTGCGATCCACGCTCCGGCCGGTACCATCAATCTCTCGGTCGCCACCGCGGCCGAGATTCAAACGGGTCAGGATCCGGGGTTCATTGCCGGCCAGGAGATCCTCCTCGGGCCGCAGGCCGTGCTGGCCGCTCCGGGTGTCGCCAAGATCAATACGCTCAACGGTCTTGGCTACCTGCAGGGCAGCGTGCTGCCCGGGGGCACCGTCAACCTCGTGGCTGACAAGGGATTCGTGGTCACCGCCCCGGGTTCACTGATCGATGTCAGCGGCACCGCAGGCACGCTCGACGTGGCGAACTCTTCGGGAGTCACGCCAACCATCGTGGCAAGCGCTGGGGGCACCATCAACATTGGGGCGCGCGAGGGGATGGTGTTGCAGGGTGGACTGTTTGGGCAGGCCGCTTCCTTGAACGGCGCGGCGGTCGCCGGCGCGGCCGGCGGAACCCTCAATCTCGAGCTCGGACTGGGTTACGATTATGGCGAGTTCGCGCCGCTCAACCAGACATCCGCCGCCCAATACCCGACCAATCCCCGCGTGCTCACTCTGGTGGGGCAGAGCAACGGTCGGCCGGCGGTACCCCCGACCAACCAATTGCTCACGGGCGTCGCGTTCATCGACGCGAGTACGCTCAACTCCGGGAAATTCGAAAACCTTTCCGTGCGCAGCTCGGATACGATCGCCTTTGCGGGAGCGGTGGAGCTCGCCGGCAAAGGCAGCTTGACTCTGGATGCGCCCAGCTTCGTGGCGAGTTCGGGTGATCGCGTGACCTTGAGCGCAAGCTACGTGGCGCTCGGCAACTACTTCAATACGTCCGATTATTTCGGCGGCTCATTCGCGAGTCCGAATGCGCCGGCCGTCCTGAATCCAACTTCAGGCTCGGCGACGCTCGCGGTGACTGCGAATTTGATCGATGTGCGCGGCATCAGCGGCTGGAGCGGATTTGCGTCCGAGTCCCTGGCGAGTGCCGGCGATATCCGCTTTGTCTCGGGCGCCAATCTGATTGGGGCTCCTCCACCCGTGAACGTGACCGGGAACACGGGCTTCGAAGGCGCCTTCAACACCTCCGCCGCGTTGAGTTTCACCGGCGCGCAGCTCTATCCCACGACCGAGACGGGATTTGCCGTCAACGATGTCCCGGCGAGCGGGGCGCCTTTCGCGGCACTCCCCACCGTTGTCGCCATTCACGCGGACTCGCCGGCAACTCCGCCGACGCCGCTCTCCGCGGGTGGCAGCCTCAGTATTAATGCCACCGAGATCACGCAAGCGGGGGTGCTGCGTGCACCGATGGGAGAACTCTCGCTCAACGGCGTCTCCCTGACCAATTCGAGCGGCCAGGTGACCACCCCCGGCAGCGTGACGCTTGCGAGCGGCAGCCTCACTTCGGTGGCCTCGGATGGTCTGATACTGCCATTCGGTGCAACCGCCAACGGGACTCAATGGACGTACTCCCCGAGCCCGGGTGTGACGGACGTGCTCACGGCGGCGCCTGCCAAGCAGATCACCTTGACCGGCGCCACAGTCACCGTGGCGAGTGGGGCCAAGGCCAATCTTTCCGGCGGGGGCGATCTGTACGGCTACGAGTTCATTGCCGGACAGGGCGGATCGGTGGACGTGCTGAATCCTGCCAATCTACCGGCCGCCGAACACCCCCCGGGTACGACCGTTTACTCCTATGCCATCCTGCCCTCGCTGGGCTCGCTGTACGCGCCGTTCGATCCGCAATACGCGCAGGGACAGATCACGACCGGTCAGCCCAATGCCTCGCTCGGGCAGCTCGTCACCGGCGAGACGATCACCTTGTCCGGGGTACCGGGTCTGCCCGCGGGCACTTACGCCTTGTTGCCCGCGCGCTATGCGCTGCTGCCGGGCGCCTATGCCATCCAGGTCGAACAGTCGGGCAGCGGACTCGCTGTCGGCTCATCGGTCGCGCAGGCGCCCGGTTCCTATGTAGTGGCGGGGCGCTTTGGCCTGGCTGGTACCAGTAATGAGGATAGCCTGACCTCGACGCTGCTGGTGGCCTCCGATGCCGTGGTGCGCAGCCAGGCGCAGTACACGGATTCCTACGGAAACGTGTTCTTCAGCGGCCTTGCCGCCGGCACCCATGGCGCACCACCGCCGTTGCCCGCCGACGCAGGCCAGCTGCTGTTGTCGGCAGGCAATGCCTTGACGCTGAATGGTTCGCTCGATCTCACGCCGGGCAGCTTCGTCAGCCAGAACGCGAGCGGCAAATCGGTGACCGAGCAGGGGCTCGGCGGGGATGTGGCGATCACCGCGCAAAATCTATTGGTGGTCGACTCGGTGGGCGACGCGGTCCTTCCCGGCACGGTGCAGCTCGACGTGCATCAGCTGGATAATCTGCACGCGCAGACCCTGATCCTCGGGGCATCGGAGACGGCGACCGCCGCGGGCGAGGAGCTCAATCTGGGCACGACCCAGACCGTCGAGCTCAAGAACACGACGGCGCTGGCCGGCCCGCAGATCATACTCGCCGCGCGGGACAGCGTGGCGGTCGATGCGAACGCGCAACTCAGCGCCGCCAACGCGATCGGTGGGTCGAGTCCGCCCGGAGTTGCGTTGCTGCTGCCAGGCGGCGGTGCGGTATTGCGCGTATCCAGCGGCACCTCCGCTACAGTGAGCGTTGGTCCCACGACCTTGCCAGCCATGCCAACCGGCGCAGTCAGCATCGGCTCCAATGCGCACGTGGAGGCTTCCGGCAGCTTGTTGCTGTACGGTACGAATACCACGACGCTGGCCCCCGACTCCGTGGTGGGCGCGCCTGCCGTGAGCCTGTACTCGAGTTTATTGAGCTTGGGCGACGTGCCGAGCGGAGTGCCCGGCCTCGTATTGACGCCGGCGCTGCTGGGCAGTTTCAAGGGACTCACGAGCTTGACTCTCGGCAGCTCCTCGACCATCAACTTGTACGGCGCTGTGCAACTTGGCACCCCGGCCTCGGGAGCGACCGAGCTTTCCAGCCTTACGCTGGATGCGGGCGCCATCGGCGGCTTTGGGTCCGGCAACAAAATCTTCGAGGCCGGCAGCGTGACGCTCACCAACACCGCGGGCGTGGCGGGAACTTTTGCAGAAACGCCCGACGGGACAGGGCAGCTCGAGTTCCTCGCGAGGGCAAGTGCCGGTGTTCCCGCCTCGGGCCAAATAACGCTCGGGCCGAACACCAAGCTCGTGAGTGGCTTCACTGCGCTCACGCTGCATGCGGCCGGCGACATCGAGGCCGAGGGGTCGGGCACGCTCGGGGTGTCTTCGAGCTCCACGGTCCCGGTCGATCTCTCCGCGGCGGCCTTTATCGGCACGGCTGCCGCCAATCAATCCATCACCACCAGGGGCGCGCTGACGTTCACGTCATCCGCGGCGGTGACCGGCTTGACGCTGCCAACACCCGGTCTCGGCGCCACATTGGCACTTCAGGGCAGCACTATCGATCAGAATGGCCGCATTGAGCTCCCAGCCGGTTTCCTGACGCTCACCGCCACGAGCGGGGATCTCACGCTGGGAGCGGGCTCGTTGACCGCGGCAGCCGGCGCGCAGCAAGCCTATACGGTCACCGAGGCTGCCGCGGCGGGTGGTGCGATTCGGCTCATCGCAAGTGAGGGCAGCGTCATCGCACGCTCAGGGGCGACCGTTGATGTCTCGGGCTTCCACGGAGCGAGCGGAAGTGCGAGCAGCGACGCGGGAAGCTTGAACGTGTCGGCGCCGCTCGGCACTTTCGTATACGCCGGCAGCACCTTGAAGGGCTCCGCACCCGTCGGCCAGAACCAGGGCAGCTTCACCCTCGACGAGGGCTCCGGGCTCGCCGGCAACGGCTTCACTGCGCTCGAGGGCACGCTTGCGGCTAGCGGATTCAGCGGCGCGCTTGCGATCCGCACCCACACCGATGCGGCGGTGACGGTGTCGAACACGGTGCACGCGTCGAGCTTTTTGCTCTCCGCCGATCAAGGAACGATCGATGTGGCGGGCTCCGCCGTGATCGATACCAGCGGGGGATCCGCACTCGACTCCAGCGGCGGTGACATTACGCTCTGGGCAGGCACGGGACTTTCGCTCCAGGCGGGCGCTCAACTTCTGGCCAACGCGGGTACCTCGGGCCCGACGGGCACGAACGGAGCCAGTCTGCCGTCCCGCGGCGGCGACATCACGCTCGGCACGGCGAGCGGCGAGATGACTCTCTTGGGCGATGGCGCGCGTCGGACCACCATCAGCATGCGGGGCGGCGGCGACGCGGCGACCGATGGCACGCTGACTCTGCGGGCGCCGCGGACGGCGGATGACCTTGACGTGCAGCTCACCGTGCAGCCCGGTCTGCAAGTGCTCTCACGAAACCCGGTGATCGTCGAAGGATTCAAGAGCTACGCGGCGTCGGATCTTGGCAGCATCGATGCGGGCTGCGGAACCGGCGGCTCCTGCGATGTCGCAGATTTGTCCGGGCTGTTGTTTACCGACGCACAGAGCTTCACCCAAAGCATGGCGACGTTACCCGCAAATCTCGCCGGACTCTCGAATGTGCAGGTCCGCCCCGGCATCGAGATCGACAGTCCGGTGACGGCCTCGAGCAACGGGGATCTCACCCTCGACAACAGCGTCGGCCAGCAGACCTGGGACCTTGCCGGCTGGAACGCCGCGCTCGGCGCGCCCGTCAATCTGACGCTGCGTGCAGCCGGCAATCTCATCTTTGAATCATCGCTGAGCGATGGCTTTACCAATAACGGCAAGATTTCGGCGAGCTGGACCTTCGGTGAACCGGCCGGTGCCGGTAACGGCTCCGCCTCGTATCGCCTGGCGGCGGGCGCCGACCTCGTGGCGGCCGACCCGCTCTCGGTGGTGGGGCAGGCAGCGCCGGCCTCGAGCTTGGGCGCGCCGCCCAACCGCGGCAACGTGATCGTGACGCCGGGGCTGCAGATCCGAACCGGCGGGGGCGGCATCGAGGTCGCGGCCGGGGGCGACGTGCTGCTCGGCTACAGCTACAACGGCTACGACGCATCCGGCAATCTCCTGGTCAGCGAGTCCGATCCCCTCAGCTCCGTGATCTACACGGCCGGCGTGCCGGCGGCTCCCGTCTCGACCTCGCTGTTCGTGCCGACCAACCTGTCGAGGCATAATGTGGGCCCACCGTCCTATCCCACGGATGGGGGCAATATCAGCATCTCGGCAGTCGATGACATTCGCAGCGCCATCAGCTCACAGCTCGTCACCGATTGGCAATGGCGACGGGGCACGACCAGCGGCGGCACGCCAACTGCGAATTCGACCACCAGCTGGTGGGTGATGTTCGATCAATTCGAGCAGGGTATCGGCGCGCTGGGCGGTGGTAACGTCACGCTTTCCGCGGGCCGGGACATCGTCAACACCTCGGCGGTGATCCCGACGACCGGCCGCATGCTGCTGTCCAATTCGGGCTCGGAGGCCGCCTCGGATTTGCTGTTGACGGGCGGGGGCACCCTGCGCGTGACTGCTGGCGGTGACATCATCAGCGGCGTCTTCGAGAACGATTGGGGGAATACCGCCTTGGTGGCGGGCGGCGCTTTGAAGTCGAGCGCCGATTCGACCTTTGGACAGCAGTATCCGGGAATCAGCGCATCTTCGCCGTTGCCGCCTGCCGACACCCAGGTGTATCCCATTCTGGTCGTCGGGAACGGTGTCTTCGATGTCAGTGCCGCATCCGGCATCGAGCTCGACGCCGTCACGAACGCGACGAGTCTGCCGCTCACCATCCAGAACCGGGCCTCGGTGCTCAATATCAACGGCGATGTAGGCTTTTATTCGTACGCGCCCGACAACAATCCGAGCACGCTCAATCTCCTGAGCGCAGGCGGCCCGGTCACGCTCAACGCGGATGCGCTCACCAATATCGCGATTGCCGCGCTTTCGACCAACTCTCTGATCTACGAGGATTCGCTCTCCGCGACCTACTATTTGGCCACGTACCCCTCCACCTTGAACGTGGCCGCGCTGTCCGGCGATGTTAATTTCGGTGACGCCTTGCTCGCACAGACGGCGCCGAACCAGGTGAACATCAGCCTGTTCCCGTCCGCCAGCGGCAACTTGAGCGTGCTCGCTGCTGGCAGTGTCAACAACAACGGCCAGGGCTTCATGATCACCGTCTCGGAGGCCAACCCTTCGCTGGTACCGAACGCCTTCACGCCGCTGAGCGTACCGGCGTTCAGCGGCCTCTCGGGGGCACCGCTGCCTTTGTCGCCGCTGCACCAGGGCGATACGCAGCCGATCACGATTGTCGCGGGCTCGGGCGATATCGGCACGAGCACCATGGTTTTTCCGAAGGAGGCCGACGTGATCGCGGCGGGCAATATCTCGGAGCTTGTATACAGCGGCAAGAATTTGAGCTCATCCGACGTCACCGTGATTGCCGCGGGCGGTGACATCAGCTACTCGACGCCCACGCAGCCGGTCACCAATTACCTGATTCAGAATATCGACGGCATTCAAGTGGCAGGGCCGGGTTATGTGGAGGTCCTCGCTGGCGGCTCGATCAACTTGGGCGACGGCAGCGGGATCCTCACGACCGGCAGCCTTACCGATCCTCGGCTACCCTCCAGCGGCGCGTCGATCATCGCCGCAGCGGGCTTGGGCACCAATGCGAACGGTACGCTGCGCCAGCCGGACTATCAGGCCTTCATCAATGCCTATCTCGCCCCGGGCTCGAGTGGATCGCCGAGCGGCTACGCGTCAAACCTCATCGGCTATGTGGCGCAACTTTACCCCTCGACCGATGCGAATCTCAGCTACGGACAGGCGCTCAAGGCCTTTGAGGGATTGACCCGGGCGCAGCAACTGCCCCTGCTCAGCGATGTGCTCGACATGGAGTTGAGCACGACCGGCCTCGATCACACCGTGCACGGCACGTCCTACGACCGCGGCTACACGGCGATAAACACGTTGTTTCCGGTCACCGACGCGCAGGGCAACGCGCTAACGTATAGCGGGGACCTCAACATGTTCTACAGCCAGCTCAAGACGGAGCAGAGCGGCAACATCGATCTTTTGGTCCCCGGCGGCTCCGTGGTCGTGGGCGAGCCGAACCCGCCGCCGAATCTTGCCTCGATCAAGGGATTCACCACGGCCACCGGGCTCGCCGTGCCCGGATCGGTGAACCTCGGCGTATTGGTACTCCAGCAGGGCGCCATCGAGGGTTTCGCCGGCCAAAACTTCGAGGTCAACCAATCGAGAATGCTCACCTTGGAGGGCGGCGACATCATTCTCTGGGCATCGAACGGCAGCATCGATGCCGGCAAGGGGGCCAAGAGCGCTTCCGGCGCGCCGCCGCCCACCATCCAAACTGACGCAAATGGCAATCTGTTCGTCAATCCGAGCAACTCGGTTTCCGGCAGCGGCATCGGTCAGCTCCTGACCGTGCCCGGCATCCAGCCCGGCTTGGTGAACCTCATTGCTCCCAAAGGGGTCGTGAATGCGGGCGATGCCGGCATTCGTGTCGCCGGCAATCTCAACATCGCCGCAGTGCAGGTGATCGGAGCCAGCAACATCACCGTGGTCGGCACCTCGACGGGCGTGCCCGTATCCGCGGCCGGTGCGTTTGCCGGTGCATTGTCAGGCGCGAATTCACTTGCAGATAGCAGCAAGAATGCGCTCGAAAGCCTGAACCAGGAGCTCAACAGCACGAGCAACTATCAGCAATTGACCGAGGCCCTGCAACCCACTTTCATCAATGTGAAGATGTTTTGCCTGGGAGTGGAATGCGAAACGCAGTGATCGAGTTGCGCTATCTTGGGTGCGTTTGGCGCTTCGGCGGAGTTGCGGAAGCGTCTGCCCCGGGGAACTCCCTCCGCATCATAACGCCGCCGCCCGAGGTGAGGGCCAGTTCGACCGCGATCGGAACCGCTCTGATGCGGGCGATCCATACTCGATTGGACCCGGAGCCGCTGATCGACGATCCGTGGGCGGATCGCCTGGTCCCCGAATCCGCACGCGCCGCCTATCGTGACGCAGCGATTGCGAAACTGGCTTCGGAACGCGGTGAACAGGCGCCGGCCACACCCGACGCAGCTCTCGACGCCATGTTGCTCGCAGGATCGGGCTTCACAAACGTCATCGTGCGCGCACGCTACACCGAGGACGCGCTGCGGGATTCGATCGCGCGCGGCACGCGGCAATATGTGATCGTCGGCGCGGGGTTCGACAGCTTCGCGCTGCGCGCGCCTTCGTTCGCCCGCGAGGTCGCGGTCTTTGAGATCGACCGTCCGGCAACGCAGGCGCTGAAGCGCCGACAAATCGACCAATGCGGCGTTTCGGCTCCGCCGTCGCTGCACTTCATTGCCGCCGACCTCGGCAACGACGACCTCGCAACAACACTCGCGCGTAGCGCGTACCGGTCTGACTTGCCGGCCTTCTTCTCCTGGCTCGGCGTGACCATGTTTCTCACGCGTGATGCGAATCTGGAGACGTTTCGTTCGATTGCGCGCTGCAGCGCGGCCGGTAGCGAGCTCGTCTTCACCTACCTCGACAACCGGATATTTGTTTCACCATCGGAGCGGTTTCGAAAGATGCAGGAATCCGTACGATCCGTGGGTGAACCCTTCCGGTCCGGATTCGATCCCGAACGTCTCGCCGAGGATCTGCGGGAAGTGGGCTGGGATTTGATACAAGACGTTGTGGAGGCGCAGCTCGTCGAACGCTATTCCCGGAGCGGCAGGGATTTCATGGTGCCGATGGAGCACTCGCACATCGCACTTGCGCGCGTACGCGCCTGAAAAGCATCGTCGTTCAATGTTTGCCCACGTCCCTCACGAGGTCGTTGTAGGACGGATTTTGCAGGGTGACTCGGTCTCCAGGCTCGATCACTAGGTCGTCGTGGTCGCCGATCTTTGCAGTCCCCATCGGCTCCATGCTGAGCTGCGTCTGGGCGCTGCGACCGCTGCTCGGACTGGCAATCGTCACGTCGAGCGTCAGGATCGATTCCGTCTTGTTGATCAAAAACCCCACATACATCCCGCTGCCGTGATCGTGGCGGAAAACCATCCCTACCGGCAATTCCGCTGAGGCATAAGCGATCTCGTCCGGTCGCGGCGGCGCGAGAGCTTCGCTCCGGCTCAGCGCCACGGTGGGCTCCGTGCGCGGTCTGTCGGCCGCAACCTGCTCGGACGATCGGGGAGATCCCGGTTCACCTGCCGAGAACCTCGATTCGTGCGCGAGCACGGGCAAGGTCTGGGCGGGCGATGCTGCATCGACCGCCCGATATTCGTGGCTCCCTTCATTCCCGAGCAACCACGCGCAGGCCAGGACGAAGCTGACTGCCATCACCAGAGGCAGAGTTAGTCGAAGATTCATGGTCTTGCGGGGTCGACCTCGTGGGGGCTTGCCTACCTTGGGGCGCGCATCCCGATGACAGCGCTGCTCGCACACGACCAGTATGGTGATGATTGTTGCACCCGGATGAATGCCGGGGCCGCATGCGTTCGCAGTACCATCCGCCGCAGTTCACCTTCATCAATGTCCGCGTGATGTGTTAAATACGTCATAGTAATGCCATTCTCACGACACACTGCACAACTACCATTCGCATCGGTAAGTCTTACAAATTAAATTAAGGAAGGGATCCGGTGGTCGATCAAAGGAAGCAGGCTGTATCCATTCGGCTGGGCGAGAGCGACATCCGAAATATCAAGCGAATGGCGAAGAGATTGGGCGTGAGGGATACGGACATCATCCGATTCGCGATCAAATCTACCTTGGGCCGCATCGCGCCCCTCTGTGATCCCGGTATCCGCGGCCGCAACCTGGTGCCGGTACTGGTGGAGTCAGGCGACGAACTGATCCGCCACTTCGAGCTGGATGCGTTCCGGCTCGAGGTCATCATCAACGACGGCGCGGAGCCGGGCCGACAAGTCGAACGCGATGACATCGCCCTGCTCGCCATGAGTGGGTTGCGCGACGAGTACCTCGTGATGAGGCTCAAGGACGGCAAGGGCAGTCCGCTCGATGCCGGAGGCCATGATCGCTCGCTGCGCGGCTATCTGTACGACAAGTACGTGTACCGCATTGACGACAATCCTGCGTCGCAGACGAACCCCAAGGTCGATCGAGACCGTGAGCCGAACGGCCGGGACCGTGAGGCCATCGGCGCTGGGTTCGGGTCCGAACCCGCCGTCAGGATGGCTGCATCATCCGCCGCATTTAGTCGTTGAATTCGAACGAACTCGAGGTGAACCTCATGAAAATACGCAGACTCTTTCCGGTTTCGATGCTGCTTTGTGCATTTGGGCTGATCTCGGCCGAAGCGGTGCGAGCCGACACGGTCCTCTATGACAACGCCAGTTTGATATCGGGCCAGGGGGGCGCCAGCCAGGCGCTCGATCTCACCACCTCGGGTACGCTGACCATCACCGTCACGAACATTCCCTGGTTGGACGTGGTCGCGGACTTGACCAGCTTCGTGAGCACCGCCACCGGGGTCGTCGGAAATAAGATGTATGCGGCGGGCAGCGAGTCGATCAACGTCGGACCGGGTACCTACTACGCGAACTGGTTCGGCGACGCGCAGGGTACCTTCAACGAAGGTGTCGTGGGCGTCAAGATCCAGTTTCAACCGGCTGGAAGTGTCGTTCCTTTACCCGCCTCACTGATTCTTCTGCTATCGGGCCTGGGTTTATTGTTTTGGTGGCAGCGGCGGGTAGCATGCGATTGATGCAGGGCGCCGCCTGGGCGGCGATGCTGGTGACTGGGGCGGTGGCGATGGCGCCCGCGGGAGCCTCGACGGTGGGGCTCGACGGCTCCGGACAATTGTATTGGACGGCGCAATTCGAAGGAACCCCGAGCGGCAATTCCCAGACGCCCGCAAGCGGCCAGTACGGCAGCGACTATGCGCTGTCCGTGCCCGGTCAGTATTCCTTCCAGGACTCCTTTTCGGAACAGCAGACCAGCATTCTGACCGGCCCGGGCACCGGCAGCCCATTGGGCTCCTATGCCTTTCAGGACAGCTACGCCTTTTCGCTCACCCAGGCCGCACAGGGGGATGCCCTCGTCGTTTCGCTCAATCTGGGACAAGCGGCTTCGACGGTGTACAACATTTCGAATCTCCAGTTCCGGCTTTACGAAGTCCCCACCGGCACCACCCAACCTGGCCTGAGCATCCCTGCCGGAAGTACGATCATCGAGAGTTGGACGGGCACCTCGGGCAACTTCTCGAACCTGCAGTCCGGGACCTACTTCCTCGATATAGCGGGTACCGCGGACGGTTCGCTCGGGGGCACCTATGTCGGGCAGCTCAATCTCGCCCCCGTCCCGCTGCCCGGCGCGGTCTGGCTGATGGTGTCGGGTGTCGGTCTGTTCGGCGGCTTCTTCCGCCGCTCGTAGCTCACCGCTTCCCGAAACACATGGGTGTGAAGCTCGGCGGTGCGCGCCCGCGTTGCCGCATAACCGCCGGCGAGCACGATCACCAGCGGAATGCCGCGCTCGCATACGGCTTCGATGACTCGTCTATCGCGCTCGACAATGCCTGCCTCACTGAGCGACAACTTCCCATAGCGATCGCCGACGGCTACGTCGACACCGGCCACATAAAAGGCAATCTGCGCCTTCGATCGCTCCAGCACCACCGGTAGGTGCTGCTCGAGCAGCTCGAGATAGTTGCGATCGCCGGTGCCGTCGGGAAGCGGCACGTCCAGATTCGAGCGCACCTTCGAGAGCGGATAGTTGCGCTCGCCGTGCATGGAAAAGGTGAACACCGCATCGACCCCCGCAAAAATCGCCGCGGTGCCGTTGCCCTGGTGTACGTCGAGATCGATTATCGCGGCGCGATCGAGGAGGCCGTCCGCCCGCAATCGTGAGATGGCAATCGCGACATCATTGATCACGCAAAACCCTTCCCCATGATCCGCGAACGCATGGTGGGTGCCGCCGGCAAGATTGCCGGCGAGGCCGCACTCGAGCGCGGCACGAGCCGCCAGCAGGGTGCCCCCAGCGGCAAGACGCGAGCGGCGCCAAAGCGCCTGCGACCAGGGTAGACCGAGGCGCCGCTGTTCCTGAACCGACAGTGCCGACGACTCGAGCTTCTCCAGATAGTCGCGCGTGTGCACCAGGGCCACGGTCTCCAAATCGATCGGCTCGGGCTCGAGAAGGTCCGGCGCTGTCAGCACACCGTCGGCCATCAGCCGATTCTTCAATAGCGGGTATTTCGACATGGGAAACGGGTGCGCCGCCGGCAACGCAATCCCGTAACCTTCGTGATAACTACACTTCATCGGCCCGCATTTCCGCCCGATAAGCTGATGATTTCCCTCGTGGTACTATGAATTTCGAACGGAGACACCAGCGGTAATGGAGCTTGGGTTGGGGGAATTCGACACCGATTCGCATGCGCCGGCCGGGCTGCAGGAGGCCGTCCAGCGGACGCCGCAGCGGCGCCGCGTTGTGGTCATCACAGTCATCTTACTGGGCTACGCAGCGTTGTCGCAATACAGCGCTTCTTCGGCCGCGGCTCACGCCAAGACCATCGGAGCGGCGCTGTCCGTGGTACCGGTTCTGGCGATGGCCGTGGTGCTGCTGTGGTGGTGGACGTGGCGACTCGTGGCCCTGCTGATGGCGGCCGGATCGTGCGTGTTGTTGTACCGCTACTGGCCGTTGATCGAGCGAAATTATGAGTGGGCCGACCTGGTACAGCAATGCGGCATCTACGCGCTGGTTGCGATGCTTTTCGCTCGATCCTTATCCGCGAGCCGCATTCCGCTCTGTACGCTGTTGGCTCAGCAGATGTACGGCGAGCTCACGGCAATCGAAAGCGCGTACATGCGGCGGGCGACCGCGGCATGGGCGATGTTCTATGGTCTCATGACGGTGGCGATCCTGGCGCTATTCTTCACCATCTCCTCGCGCCAGTGGTCGCTGTTCGTCAATTTCGTCGCCTGGGGCCTCATGCTGCTCGCGGGATTCGTCGATCATGCCCTGCGACGCCGCATACTGCCGCGGCATCGGGAGGGCGGGATCCTCACACTGATCCGGCGGTCACTCGCGGGATAATGGTCAAGCCCTGGACGCTTTGTTCCGACGGCGGATTCCCGCCAGCACGAGCGCTCCGAGGATCTCCAACGTTCTCGAATCCAGCGCCCCGCCGCCGCCGGACGCGTGGGCGGGGGCGGCAGTCGCGGTCACGGTGACGGATTGAAGGGCCGAGCCGCCCTCGCCTGTGCAGTTCAGTTGGAGCGTCACCGTTGATGTGATCACCACGGCGGTTGAACCGCTGGTTGCCTGCGGGCCGACCCAGGCGCTGCTGCCGCTGGCCGTACAGGCAGTCGCATTTTGGCTGCTCCAGGTCAGCTGGGTCGTTGCCCCGGCGGTCACCGAGGTCGGCGTCGCCGTGAAAGTCACTGTCGGAACCGGCGACGCGACGTGAATGGCATACAGCCCGTAATCGTTCAGGCTGGGCGTGGATGCTGACGTGGCCGGCGTGGTGACGAAGCTGAACACATACTGACCGGGCGTCACGGGGAACGCAAAGGTGCCTCCGCCATAGATCTTTCCCTGCACCTGGCTGCCCCGCGACACCGCGACCGCCAAATTCTGGAATTTGGATGGAAAGCCAAGATCCGTCAGCGTGGCACTGTAATTACCGGTCGTGCCCACGTTGACCACGTTCGAGCTGAACACTCCACCGACCGCCTGCGTCTGATCGAGCAGCACCTGCGGTGACGCGCCGCTGGTCTGTACCGTGACGCCAAAAATGCCGTTGCCGCCCTGCGGCGGAGTGACGTTGACCAGCACCACGACGGGGCCCGCGGCAGCCGTGAAGTCTCCGCCCGCCGTCTGAGCCAGGACGTTACCGTTCTGTGCGACCGTTGGTGTGCCCAGCGATTGGAACGGGTTCGGAAAGGCGAAATCGTTGACGACGAGATTATAGGTGCCCGCGGTCTTGAGAGTGGCGACGAAGGCGAAACTGGTTGCGGTGACGGATGCGGGGTTGACGACCTTCGTCGTCGAGAACAAATTCGCGCTCCCCTGGACCGCGGGATAAGGCGTCAACAGGGCGCTGTATACGCCCGGCTGCGCGCCCGAGACCGCATACTGCCATACCGCAACGCTCCCCGCCGGCGCCGTGAAGTTGTTGACGGACCCGGGCGAGGTGAGTGCCGCCAGAGCTGGGGATCCGCCCTCGGTCACGGCGACGCCCACTGCGGACAGTGCCGCCGGATAGGCGTAATCGGTCAGCGTCAAGCTCAGGGATTGCGCGGTTGTATTGTCGACGATCGTGGCGGCGGGCAGCGTGCCGACCGGTATGGTGCGGTCGAACACCGCGGTGCCGTTCGGGTCCGTGATGCGCACCCCGTAAAGTCCCGCCTCTACGGACGCGTTTGCCTGTGCCGCCAGGATCATCCTGAAGGAGGTGTTGGCGGGTACATTCGAGATCTGCGTGATGCCCGCGCCGGTGATTTGATCCACCGAGTTGCTGCCCTGCGCAATTCCCCCTTGAAGAGTCGTCAGCGCCATCGGGAACGCATCGTCCGTGATGGTCACCGTGTAGGTGCCGGGGACCGACGAGGACATGAAGGTCGTGTTCAGCGTGGATTGCCCGCTGTTCGACACCGCATTCGGATTCTCGATGATCCCGCCGAACGAATAATTCGAAATGCAGCTCGCCGCGTTCGCGGCAGGTGCCACGCACACCTGGAAGAAACCAATTCCCTGCGCGGTATTCGGCGTGCCAACGACATACAGGGTGTAATTGCCTGCGGCAGCGGGGATGGCCAGGGTCGCGACGCCGCTCGAGTTGACGGCCGCCGAGCCCACCAGGGCATCGTCCAAGGTCACGGCCACCTGCAGCGAACCGAATGCGGCGGGCTCCTTCAAATCCCTCAAGGTAAGGGTCAGCGCCTGAGCCTGCGCGGCCGTTGCGGTGAAGGAGAGTTGCGCCGGCGCGGCGACCGTCGGCAGCCCGACGAGATTGGTCTGATCGAGCAGCACATCCGCACGCACCGTGCGCGCCGCCAAAAATCCGACTGCGGCAAACATGAGTAGCCCGTTAATCGCGAAGCGTCGCATGGCGGATCCCTTTTTTTAACCTGCAATTCTATGGAGCGATGCGCGGCCCTAAGTCTTGGGCGGAGCCGGGTTCGACGCGCCAACCGTGGCGATTTTTTCCAGAGTGGCCTTCGCCTCATCCATGCCGGAGAAGTTCTTTCCGGATTTCAACGAGCGCGTCAGGCTGTCGCGGGCCGCCTCGGCCTGTCCCGCGGAGGCCTGCGCCATACCGAGGTGATACAGCGAAGTCGGAGAGTCTGGCGTCTTGGATAGAGCCGCCTGCAGCGCCGCGACAGCGGCTTCGGATTCGCCGCGTTTGTAGAGCACCCAGCCGTAGGTGTCGAGAAAATCCGCGTTGTTGGAGCTGGCAAATCTCGCCGACAGGGACTTGGCTCGATCCAAGCTCTGCGAATCCTTCTTGTAAGTGATCAACAGCATCGCCAGATTATTGGCGGCCGCGTCGGCCTGCGGATTCTTGCGCAGTTCGTCCTCGTAGATTCCGATGGCATCGTCCGGCTTTCCGGCGCGCTCGAGCAATATCGCGAGCTGCGTTTGAAGCGCCTGCGGCTGATCGACCTTGACGATCGCCTCGCGCAACGTGGCGATCGCGGCGTCGAACCCGTTATTCGAGGCCTGTGCCGCGGCGAGGCCGCGATAGGGCACCCACCACTTGGGCTCCCGTTCGATGGCGGTCTTGTAGGCGAGTTCTGCATCGGCCGGGTGCTGTGTGGCCATCAGAAGCTCGCCCTTGATATTCGGCGCAATCGGCACCTTGGGAAACTGCGCAGCGGTTGCGTCGAGGCGCTTGAGCGCCTCCGGCGTGCGCTTGAGCTTTACCAGCACGCGCGTCATGCCCTCGAGCGGCTCGCTTGACTCCGGCTGCAGCTCGAGTGCGGCGGAATACAGCTTGAGGGCGTCATCCAGCCGCTGTGCGCTTTCAGCGACGGCGGCCTGATCGAAGTATCCCTCGGCGAGCTTCGGATGCGTGGCCACCATCGCATCCGCCGCCGCCTGTGCCTCGGATTTGTCGCCGGTAGCCGCCGCCACTTTGAATTGCGTTTCCAGCGCTTCCATGTTGTCGGGTTGCTGCTTGACCAATTCGTCGATGATCGGCTTGGCCTGCTCCGGCTTGCCCAACTGGGACAAGAGCTTCGCAAGATCCAAGCGCGCACCGGCATCCTTCGGGTTGGCATCCACCGCGCGGCGCATCGTTTCCTCCGCGAGCGCCGGTTCACCGTTGGCGAGATGCGCCCGCGCGAGAGTGCGCATCACGCCGACTGCATTCGGCTGATCGCGCAATACCGATCTCAAATCGGCGATCGCCGACTTGGGGTCCTTTTGAACGAGAGACAGATTGCCGCGCAGGATCAGCGCATCGTTGTCGCGCGGACTTTTGGCGAGCACTTCCGCCAGCAGCTTCTCGGCGCCCGGTACGTCGTTGGTTTGAATCTTGAGAGCCGCAAGACGGTCGCGCGCCGTGATCCCCGCTGGATCCAGGTCGGCGGCGGTCATGATGGCTCTCAGGCTGGCCTCGGCGCGCGGAAAGTCCTTTCCCTGTTCAAAAAATTGAGCCTGCGCGAGGCGCAAATCGTAGTCTTTGGGATTTGCCGCAATCATGGACTCGAGCTCCTTCTCGGCGGCATCGCGACTGCGGCGCGCGGCCAGGAAGTCGACGAGCGAAATCTTGAGCTCTCGCTCGTCCGGCAGCGCCTTGATGCCCTCTCGCAGCACCCGCTCGGCCTCGTCCAGCTGATTCATCCGGGCGTAGAACTGCGCCAGCCTCAGGCGATGCGCCTTTTCCTTCGGGTTGAGCCGCACCAGGTCGATCAACAAAGCCTCGACCTGGGGGACCTGATTGAGGCCGGCGTAAAGCTGCGCGAGCGCAATGCGCAAGTCCACGGTGGCCGGGATCCGCTTGATGGCGCCTTCCAGCACGGTGCGTGCTTTCTCGGGTTCGTCCTTGGCTTTATAGATCCCCGCAAGAACCGCTGCCGCGCTTTCGTCGTCCGGTGCCAGTTGCACGGCGCGTTCGGCGTCTTGAAGCGCCGCGTCGGGGTCCTTCAACTGCACGCGCGCGGCCGCGCGCACGGTCAACAGGCCGGCGTCATCCGGATGTTTGACCAGAGACGGCTTGATGGCCTCGAGCGCCCGCTCCGGTGCGCCTCCGAACAGATAGAGCCGGGCGAGCGCCACCCTCGCACCCACATTGTCGGCATTGGCATCGATGGCACCCTGATAGAACTGGGCCGCCTCGCGCGGATTCCCCAGTTTCTCATCGACCAGGCCATTTTGGTAACGCGCTTCGCTGTCGTTGGGTGCGATCTGGAGCGCGTTGCGAAATTCCACACGCGCCTTTTCGAAGTTCTTCTCGGCGTAGTACGTGTGCCCCTTCTCCAGATGCCGGGCCTTGCGTGCTTCGGCTCCGCCGCAGCCGATGAGGATCAACGTGGCAAAACCGCCGGCACACAGCATCAACCGGCTCTTGGTGGCCCAGACAAACATAACCAATCACCGCCGTGAAGCGAAGGGGAACGCGAGTTTAAGAACAGTAAATGACGTTCGCGTGACACCGCCTAAAACGGCATCAGGGAGCGCAAGGCGAGGCCCGACAGCGTCGAGATGACCGCGAGGCGTACCCAGACAGTGCGCCCTTCGACCCGGCTGAGAAGCACTTCAATGGCATAGAACAAAATGACGAGTTTCGCGATGGTCAGCGCGCCGCCCTGCGGCAAGGCGAGGTTGCCCAGAAGGCTCGGAACCACCAGGGCCATGAACAACACAATCAGGTCGAGCGGCGTGACCTGGAAGCGCCGATCCCTGTGCAATCGCAGCCGCATGGCGGTGGCTACGCCCGCGATCGACACCGTTCCCCAGGTGAGGATCGTCACCAAACGATTCGGCGCAGGCAACACCAGCCCATCCAGATAGACGAGGACGGTCGCAGTCACATAGAGAATCGCCTTCTCGGTGGGATGCAATGGACCCGACCGCAGGATCGAAAGCAGCACGATGGAGAGAGCCAGCAGCCCCACGATCAGCAGCTGAACCTCGTTGCTCAGCGCCGAGCTTCTGAGCACGATCAGTCCGTCATAGACGGTCAGCGACGCGACGATGGCGAGGTAGGAATATCGCGGCAGTAAGCTGGGCTGCTGAAGAACGGCTACCATTCGCGACAACGGTGACTCGACGCCGGCGGGCCTGCCGCGCAGGCGCCAGCCGGAACGGGCTGCCACCTGCATCGCACCGATGGACAGGACAAAGAAAGTGGTGACGAAGGCGAGAATGGTCGGGTCGGATTCGTACCTCAAAAAATAGGCGGCGACGAACAGCGCTGCCTGCACGCTGTAAATCACCATCACTGCTTCGTGATGATCGAAACCCAGCGCCAGCAGCTTATGGTGAATGTGATTCTTATCCGGACTGAAGGGCGAACGGCCCTCGCCTATGCGCTGCACCATGACGCTCAAGGTGTCGAGGATCGGTATTGCGAGCAGCAGAATGGGGATCGCGGCGCTTACCTCCGTTGCAAGGCTTTGGGTCGCACGAATGCTCAGGACGCCGATCGTAAATCCCAGAAGCTGGCTCCCGGCATCACCCATGAACACTGTCGCCGGATAGGTATTGAAACGCAGAAATCCGAGGATTGCGCCCGCGAAGGCCAGGCAAAGCGCCGTGCCGGCATTGTGATCCCCGACGCTCGAGAGCAGGGCGACGGCACACAAGCACAAGAAAGTGGTGCCGCCGGCCAATCCGTCGAGACCATCGGCAAGATTTACGGCATTAGTGATGCCCACCAAAAAAAAGATGGTGAGCGGCAGAGAAATCCAGCCGGGTAACAGCAGCCGATCATCGAGTGTAATCGCCCGGACTTGAACATCCCCGAGGAACACGACGATGCCGACGGCCACGAGCTGGCCGACGAATTTGATGCGGTAATCCAAGTCGAAACGATCGTCCAATGCGCCGAACGCAACCAGGACGCCGGCGGCAACCAAGAACCAGCGGTCCTGCGGTTGCAGATCGATGGCGATCAGGGCGGAGACGAGCACCGCCATCGCCATCGCCAGCCCACCAATACGCGGGATTGGCGCTGCGTGAACTTTGCGCACGTCGGGCTGATCGAGAATGCCCCATCTGGCCGCGAACTTCTTGAGCAGCGGCAGCCAGGCCATGGCGACCACCATGGCAACTATGAAGGGTACGACGTACTGCATCGCTTCACTGCGGGATGTAGCGCGGAAGCTCGGGCGCCATCTGGGACGCGAACGCGGTCAATTGGCGGTCCGCCTCCGATTCGTTGCCGCCGGGCGGCAGCGCCGTGATCAGCCGGACCATCGCGCCGTCCGTGCGATGCCGTGTCATGGCGTCCCAGAACAGATACCACTTGACGGAAAATTCGCTGTCGATGAGCCGGCCGCGCTGTTGGAACCAGTAGTAAACGAGCTCACGCTGATTGCCGAGCTCGACGAGCGCGCGATTGACACGCAACGGCTCACCTTCGACGGCGACGCCGGCGAGGGTCCGCTGTGAGAAGTCCCTTATCTGCCATCCCCCACCGGGCAGGCAGGCGCGCGGCGAATGGACCGCCTCTCCCTTGCGTTGCGAGTTGTACCAGGACACGTAGAAATTCGCGGAATCGCCGGCATCATTGACATAATTGGCCAGCACGTAGTCATCCAATTGCAATGCGTCCGTGAATATCCCTTCCAGCGACTGGCGGCTCCCGCGCCAGGGGCCAAGCTGCATCGGAAACTCTGCAAAGGGGGCACGAGCCGGGATGATCTCCGTGGGTCGGGGCATCGCGAACGTTGCAATGATCAGGACGACCAGCAGGCCTCCCGCCGCAAGAAAGCTCGCCGGCGGTTGTCGTGTACGCCGCGGCGCCCCCGCAGGCGTCGAGGGCGGCATTTCGATGCCAAACGTTTCCCTCCAGCTCCCCTGTCTCCCGCCGATCCGGTTGAACACGGCAATTTCGCCCAACATCAGCGCCGCGCTCACCATGAAAATCATCCAGCCCTGGAATTCGTGCAGAAACCCTTCCGCCATCGCGGTTCCCCAATGCTCGACCGTGACGCCGATGATGCCGATGCGGATGCTGTTCATGACGACGGTGATGGGGATGCTGGACAGGAACAAGGCCACCCGTCTCCACAGGGATCCCTTGTAGAAGTAAGCCATCAGGAATCCGAGGGTCATCAAGGGAAAAAGGTAACGAAGGCCGCTACAAGCCTCGGCAACCTGCAACTTGTACCCTCCGAGATCGATGATGTTGCCTTCGAGAAAGACACTGATGCCAAACAGGCGGATGACGAATACGCCTAGCTCGGAAGACAATAACTGCAATTCGGCGGACAAATTGAAGAAAACGAAGGCAGGCAACGGGATCATGAGACCCAGGATGAGCAGTGGAATCGCGATGATCCGGAACGCCGGCCAGCCTAAAAATGAAAGCACGAGCCCATACAGACTGATCAGGTAGGCGTACTGCACCAGGGTGTACACCGTGCCCAGCTGTCCCGCGACCAGCAGCAGTCCGCCCAGGACGAGGAGGGCAAGACCCCACCAGCTCCCCGAGAAAGGGATACGCTCCAGCCGGTCCTTCCGTTGCCATATCAGAAAGGCCGCAATGGGTGGGATCAGCAGGCAATGGCTGTACTCCGGAGAGTCCACCCAGTATTGCCACATCTGAATAAGGCCGTTCCAGAAAGGCAGAACGCTCAAGCATCCCGCTACGATGCCGGCAAGTATCAGGCTCAAGGGGAAGCGCCAAACAGTCTCGCCTGTTACGCCGCGATCAATCGGGTGCGCGGACATCAATTCATCTCCCGGGAGAAGGATCTGTAGTTTGCGGAGTGCGGGCCCGGGCCAGTTGATACTGGCAATGTGTTTCAGAGAGATGACAGCCGCGCGCACCCGCCGTGACGGACTGTCATTTTCCTCTGCTAGTTTGTCTGTTAGGTTGCGTTTGGCGCATCAGCCCTCCCGGGAAAACTAGATTTAGCATAATGTTGCAACTGATCAATCATCTCTCGCGCGGCAAGGTCGAATTGAACGATGTTCCCTGCCCAGCTCCTAATCCTGGCGCCGTACTGATCCGCACGCATCGGTCGCTGGTCTCGGTGGGTACCGAGCGAATGCTGGTCGACTTCGGACGCGCCAATCTCGTGGAAAAGGCCCGTCAGCAGCCCGACAAGGTCAGGCAAGTGCTGGACAAGGTCAGGACCGACGGACTGGTGACGACTCTGGAGGCGGTCCGCGCCAAGCTCGACGAACCCATGCCCATGGGCTATTGCAATGTCGGCACCGTCGAGGAGGTCGGGAGCGGGGTCGAGTCATTGCGTGTCGGCGACAGGGTCGCCTCCAACGGCAAGCACGCCGAGATGATCGTGGTGCCGAAGAATCTCTGCGCGCGCGTTCCCGAGGGGGTCCCGGACGAAGCGGCCTCCTTCACGGTCATCGGCGCCATCGCATTGCAAGGCGTGCGGCTGGCCGCGCCCTCTCTGGGGGAGGCGATTGTCGTCACGGGACTCGGGCTGATCGGATTGATGACGGTTCAGCTGCTGCGTGCCCACGGGTGCCGCGTGCTTGGGCTCGACTTCGAGAGCGACAAACTGGAGCTCGCACGCCGGTTTGGCGCGGAGGTGGTGGATCTCGCGGGGGGGACCGACCCGCTTGCCGCGGCGATGGAGTTTTCGCGCGGCCGCGGCGTCGATGCCGTCATCATAACGGCATCGACCAAGAGCGACGAACCCATGCACCAGGCTGCACAGATGTGTCGGCAGCGCGGGCGCATCGTGTTGGTTGGAGTCGCAGGGCTTGCGCTGTCGCGGGCGGATTTCTACGAAAAAGAGCTCACTTTTCAGGTCTCCTGTTCCTACGGTCCCGGTCGGTACGATCCGCAGTACGAGAGTGCAGGGCACGACTACCCGGTTGGATTCGTTCGCTGGACGGAACAACGGAACTTTGAAGCGGTCCTCGACATGCTCGCCGACGGTCGTCTCGAGGTGGCGCCGCTGATCAGCCATCGGTTTGCGTTTGAGCGTGCCGCGGACGCCTACAAGCTGGTCGTCGAGCGCAAGCCCTGTCTCGGAGTCGTGCTGGAATATGGTAACGATGCAGCGGCAAGGGATGCGAGCAAGGCGCGCACGATTCAGGTGGCCGAACCGGCCGCGTCGCCGGGCAGAGCATCGGCGGTCACCATCGCGGTGATTGGCTCCGGCAACTATGCGGGGCGGGTACTGATTCCCGCCTTGCGCAAAACGCCGGCTGAGCTCCGGGTCGTGGCATCGAGCAACGGTTTGTCCGCGGCGACGGTTGCGCGCAAAAACGGCATTGCAATCGCCACGACGGACCCCGCCGTGGTGCTTTGCGACCCCGCGATCAATACCGTGGTCATTGCGACGCGGCACGACAGCCACGCGCGTTACGTATGCGAGGCGCTGCGCGCGGGCAAGCACGTGTTCGTCGAGAAGCCGCTCGCCATCACCCGTCACGAGCTCAGCGCCATTCAGGAGGCGTACGCGCGGGCGCAGGCGCCGCGGGGCGCGGGCCTCTTGCCGCGGGCCGCGGGCCCGTTGGTCATGGTGGGTTTCAACCGCAGGTTTGCACCTCAGATCGTCAAGATCCGGGCGCTTTTGGCGCTCACCCGCGAACCCAAAGCCTTCATGCTTACCGTCAACGCGGGCGCCATACCGGCGCGGCACTGGACCCAAGATCGAGAGATTGGCGGCGGCCGGATCATGGGCGAGGGCTGCCACTTCATCGATTTGTTGCGGCATCTGGCCGATTGCCGGATTACCCGCCTGCGGGCGTCGGGCTTCAAAGGCGGAAGCGGGGTGCGCGATGACAAGGTCAACCTGATGCTCGAGTTCGAGGACGGCTCGATCGGAACGATTCATTATCTCGCCAACGGTCATCGTTCGTTCCCCAAGGAGCGGCTGGAAGTCTACTGCGGCGGAGCGATCCTGCAGCTCGAGAACTTCCGCCGGCTGCGGTCTTTCGGTTGGCCGCACTTCTCGGGCAACTCGCTCTGGCGTCAGGACAAGGGGCAGAGGCACTGCGTGGCCACGTTCGTCCAGGCGATCGCGAACGGCAGCCCGTCACCGATTCCGTTCAACGAGCTCATTGAGGTGGCCGAAACCACACTGGCTGCGCAGGAAGAGCTGGCGGCTTGAACGTGCTGGACCGATCAGCGCTCTATTGGCGCACCGCCCGGTATCTGAGGCCACGGCAAATCGCCCATCAGGTGCTGCATCGGTTGCAATCTCCTCGATTGGCGCCGCGGCCCGCGGTCGTACCGGCGGCACGCGCTGTTCCGGGACCGGTCGGGTTCGTCGCCGCGGAGACGATTGCGGGGAGCGATCCCTGGAGTTTTCGTTTTCTGAATGCGACACGCGTATTTGCGGCCGGATCTGTCGATTGGACGTGTCCCGACATGCCGAGGCTGTGGCGCTACAACCTGCAGTACTTCGACTATCTGCGCGATCCCGGCCGAAGCGCTCTGCAGAAAGCCCAGCTCATCGACGACTGGATCCGGCGCAATCCCCCCGGGACGGCTGACGCGTGGGAGCCTTACACCGTGTCGCTGCGCATCGCGAATTGGACCAAATATTTCATGTCCCTGAGCGCACCCTCGAACCCCCCGCTGCCGTGGCTCGCAAGTCTCTGGTCCCAAACCGCGTGGCTCGAGCGCAATTTCGAATACCATCTGCTGGCCAACCACCTCTTCAAGAACGCCAAGGCCCTATTGTTTGCGGGCAGCTACTTTGAAGATCCGGCGGCGGGGGAGTGGCTGCACAAAGGCGCGCAAGTCCTCGCCGAGCAGCTCGTGGAGCAGTTCCTGCCCGACGGCGGGCATTTCGAACGCAGCCCCATGTATCACGCGATCATGGTCGAGGACCTTCTCGACCTGATCGCGCTCGACCAGGCCACCCCGAACGTGATGCCGGCGGCGCTGGTCGCGGCGCTCACGCGCACGGCGCTCCGGGCGCTCGAATGGCTTGTCGACTTGACGCTGCCTGACGGACGGATCGCGCTCTTCAACGATGCCGCGCATGGCATTGCGGTATCCACGCAAGGGTTGCTCGAATATGCTGCGCGCCTGCCGGGAAGTCGGGGCCTTCGCCTGCGGAGCGAGGGGAGACTCATCGAACGAGCGCAGAGTGGCTATTACGGTTGGAGCGGTCCGCGCGATGGATGGCTCATCGATTGCGGCCCGGTGGGGCCCGACTACCAGCCGGGCCATGCACACTGCGATACGCTGAGCTATGAACTCGTACTCGATGGACGGCGTATCGTGATCGACACCGGCGTTCACGACTACGAGCCCGGGGCGAGACGGTACCGCTCGCGCAGCACCGCGAGCCACAATACGGTGATGGTCGACGGCGCCGAGCAGTCGGAAATATGGGGCGTATTTCGGGTGGCGCGCCGCGCTCGCGCGATCGAAGCATCGCTGCTGCAGGAGCACGGGACAATCTCGTTCAGCGGAGCCCACGACGGCTATCGCAGGCTCGCCGGCAGAGTCGTCCACCGCCGGCTCGCGGAATATCTGCCGGATCGCTCCCTTCGCGTGTCGGACCGGCTGTCGGGCAGCGACCGCCACGTCATGGAGAACCGGATTCACCTGGCCCCGGGACTGCACATTGCGGGCCAGGGCCGGTCGCTCGAGATCCGCGATCCGGCAGGCGGGGCGGTGGTGGCGCGCCTCGACATCGGCGAGGGTTCGGACATAGCCATTGAAGGCGGCGAGCACTACCCGGAATTCGGGCGCACTGAGCGCATCCAAGTTGTGCGGCTGCGTTCGCAAGGCGAGTTGCCGCTGCAGCAGAATTATACGATCACCCGGGACTGAAGCGCGTGCGCATCTTGTTCCTGTCGCATTATTTTCCGCCGGAGGTCAACGCACCGGCATCGCGTACCTACGAACACTGCAAAGTCTGGGCGCGCGCAGGTCACGAAGTGACCGTCGTTACCTGCGCTCCCAATCACCCTCGCGGCAAGGTCTACGACGGTTATCGCAACCGGCTCTGGCAGCGCGAGGAACGAGACGGCATCAGGGTCATACGCCTCTGGACCTTCGTCACCGCCAATGAGGGCTTCCTCAAGCGCTCGCTCAACTACGTCTCTTTCATGTTTGCCTGCATGGTTGCAGCGCCCTTTCTGCCCAAGGCGGACGTCGTGGTGACCACCTCGCCGCAGTTCTTCAATGGACTTGCCGGCTATCCGGTGAGCCGCATGAAACGCGCCCCCTGGATTCTCGAAATACGCGATCTGTGGCCCGAATCGGTGGTCGCCGTCGGAGGCATGAAGCGTGGCCCGATCATCAGACTGCTCGAAGCGCTCGAGATGTTTGCCTATCGCAACGCGGATGCAATCGTCCCGGTGACCGATTCGTTCGAGCGATACATGATCGGCAAGGGAATCGCCGCCGCCAAGATCCATGTGATCAAGAACGGCGTCGACGCGTCGGTGTACCGGCCTCATGCCGGCACCAATCCGCTGCGCACCGAGCTTGGGCTCGATGGCAAGTTCGTGGCGGCGTATTTCGGCACCCACGGGATGGCCCACAAGCTCGAAACGCTGCTCGAGGCGGCCGGGCTTCTGCGCGATCATCCTGACATCGTGTTCCTTCTGATCGGTGATGGAGCGGAGCGTCAGCGGCTGCTGGGGTTGCGCGATGCGCAAGGTCTGTCGAACGTGAAGATGCTGGATCAGCAGCCGAAGTCCAAGATGCCGCTCTTGTGGGATCTGGCCGCGGTGAGCGTCGTGCACCTCAAGAAATCACCGGTGTTCAAGACCGTCATTCCCTCGAAGATATTCGAGAGCATGGCCATGGAGAAGCCGGTTCTGATCGGGGTGGAGGGTGAATCCGCCGAAATCATCGGAAAAGCGGGCGCAGGCATCTGCGTCGAACCGGAGAACGCAGCACAGCTCGCAAGCGCCGTGCTGCGGCTGGCCGGCGATCCGGACACGCTGAGATCCATGGGTGAGCGGGGCCGCGCCTTCGTGATCGACAATTTCGATCGCGACCGCCTGGCGATGCGCTATGAGGCGCTCATCGGGCGCGTCGTGTCGGGGTTGCAGTGCTCATCCGAGACCGTGACGTGAGCGGCTTGGAGAAGATCCTGCTCGTGGCCGGTGCGCGGCCGAACTTCGTCAAGATCGCTCCGCTGATGCGTGCATTGCGTGCGCGCAGCGGCTCATTTGATGCCAAGCTCGTGCACACGGGCCAGCATTACGACATGTCGATGAGCGAATCATTCTTCGAGGAGCTCGGAATACCCCAGCCCGATTTCAGGCTCGAGGTCGGCAGTCACAGCCACGCGCAGCAGACCGCGCGCATCATGATGGCTTTCGAGGGTGTGTGCCTCGAGGAAAAGCCGCAACTCGTCGTGGTCGTCGGGGACGTGAATTCGACCGTCGCCTGTGCGCTGGTCGCCAAGAAACTGAATATCGACGTGGCCCACGTGGAGGCAGGCCTGCGCAGCGGCGATCGGCGGATGCCGGAGGAAATCAACCGCATCGTCACCGATTCGATCAGCGACTGGTTTTTCGTCTCCGAACAGTCCGGCGCGGACCATCTGCTGCGCGAAGGGCACGATCCCGAGCGTATTCGTCTCGTGGGCAATGTGATGATCGACAATTTGCTTTTTCAGCAAGCCCGCCTCGATGGTTACCCGCCCGACGAAGAATATCTGGCCCTCAAATCAAGCCTGGGCGGGCGCTACGGTGTCGTAACCCTGCACCGCCCATCGAATGTCGACGAGCAGGCGACGCTGCGCGGCATCCTCGGCGGGCTGGGAAAGATCGCCGAGAGGCTGCCGCTCGCCTTTGCCGTGCATCCGCGGACCGCATCGATGATGGAGCGCTGGGGGATCGACGTGCCTTCGGGACTGCACCTGTCCCCACCGCTGCCGTTCATGGCCTTTCTGAGCCTATGGTCGCGCTCGGCGCTGGTGATCACGGACAGCGGCGGGCTCCAGGAGGAAACCACCGCGCTCGGCGTCCCGTGCATCACGGTACGCGAAAACACGGAGCGGCCCATCACGCTGACGGAGGGCACCAATGTGATGGTGGGGAAGGATCCCGCACGCATGGTCGCCGAGTCTTTTCGCGTGTTGGACGGGCATGGCAAGGTGGGCCGGAGGCCGGCGCTGTGGGACGGGCGGGCGGCGGAGCGGATCGTGGAGATCCTGCAGGGGCGCGCGTCGTGAGTCATGCCGTCGATTATCACAATGAATTGGCGCACACCTGGGAGGGCCGGTACGATCGCCCGTCGTTCAAACGTCGCGAGCAGGTGGTCAAGTCCTTCATCATGGACCAGCAACCCTTGGCCTCGCGCCAGTGGATCGACGCCGGCTGCGGAACCGGCAGGTTGTCGCGCGTACTGGCGGGGCAGGGTGCGGACGTGGTTGGTGTGGATGCTGCCGAAGAGATGCTCGTGATCGGCCGGCAACTCGCCGAGAGCTCGGGCGTCGGCAATCGGCTGAGATTTCAGCACGTCAATGATGTCATGCAGTTGCCATTCCCGGCCGGTGGCTTCGACGGCATCCTGTGCAGCAGCGTGCTCGAATACCTGTCCGATCCGCTGGGTTGCTTGCGCGAATTTGCGCGCGTATTACGCAGCGGCGGGACGCTGATCATCTCGATTCCAAATCGTGATTCGATCCTCCGTCGTGCGCACTCCGTGGAATACAGGTTGACGCGGCTGCTCGGGCACCCGGGTCGACCCGCTTACATGAGGCATTCGAAAAACGCCTTTGGGATCGGGGAATTCGGGCGAGTACTGGCAGCCACCGGCTTCACTCCGATTCGGTCGGAATGCTTCGGCGGTCCCTCGCCGGAATTTGCACAAAATTGGCGCGGCCTAGCCCCGCTCATCCTGTTTGAGGCCCGGCGCACGTGAGGCCGGACCAGGGCATTGGGTCATTCGAACTGGGCTACTCGATCATCGGGCTGTCCGCATCCGTAGAACCGCTTAGCCGGCAGGCGTCCCGTGATCTCGATCTCGAGCCGCTTGTAATGAATCAGCCTCATGACATCTGATCGCAGTCGCGCCCATGCGAGGCCGACCCAGCCGGCGCGCCACGCGCCCGTCCAAAGCCAGCAATACAAAAACCATAGGAAATATCGAAGCGGCACCTTGCTGAAGTTCTTTTTCAGCCACATGCGGCGCTGCAGGGTAGTGCCGAATAGGCGCGGCGACTCCGCCAGTGGGGATTGAGTGTAGGCGATGATTGCCTCAGCGCTGGTGTAACGGTTCTGCTTATCCAGCCAGTGCTCGAGGTCCGGGCTGTCGTGATGTTCCAAATCCCCGCTCACGTGAAAAATATTCCCCTGAACGATCGGATACTCGTTGACCGCGATGTCGGTAAATGTGCAGAGCCCCGTCCGCCAGAGCCGAACCAGTGATTGCCGTACAGGCATCGCCCGATCCATGAACCAGAGCCTGCGATTCAGCGAGATACCATCCCCCTGTCCTCGCCGGATGGCATCACTCAAACTAGACTTCAGTTCGTCCGACAGGCGCTCATCGGGATCTAGTTTCATCGTCCATGGGGCGGTGATGGGAAGCCGCTGCATCGCGAAATTCCACTGGTCGCCGAACCCCGTGAACCTTCGCTGCACCACCCGAACACCGCGGTGTAATGCGAGTCCCACGGTGTCGTCGCGGCTGTAAGAATCAACGATGAAAACTTCCTGCGCCCAACCGGCAAGGTTGTCGCACACCGCCTCGATGTTATGGCCCTCGTTCAGGGTGATCATTACAACGGCAACGGGGGCGGACCCGGGCTGCCACTGTCGCGGGAAATTTGCCGCCGCCATGTCAATCGTCAATCCAGTCGAATCCATTCCGGTACCGGAAGAGTTCTGTCACGAAGCCAACCGTAGGTGACCGCCATCTGAGATCCTATTTCCTCCCAGCTGAATTCCCTTCGCATCCAAGAACGCCCGCAAGTCCCCATCGCGGCCAGTTCGTCTGCTGAGCGGGACATTGCATCCTTGAGGCAAGCGATCAACGGATCCAGGCCGATTTCGATCCACCAACCCGCATTATCACGCTCGAGGCCGGCCCAGGGGGCGCCCTTGGAAACAATGGCAGGTGTGCCCATTGACAACGATTCGGCCACCGTCATTGCGAAGTTCTCGGAATAAGTCGGTAGCACAAACAGATCAGCATTGCGGTACGCCTGCAGCTTTGCCTCGCCGTAGACCGGCCCGGGGAATTCTATCCGCTTCAGGCCAAGGTGCCGTGCTTGCGCCTTGATTTCGTCAAGGTAGCCGCTGGTCGCATGATCGCCGTCGTGTTTGCCGGCAATGACCAGACGCCAGTTTGGAAACGACTTCTGAATTGCTCCCCATGCGGGGAGAAGAATGTCCAGCCCCTTTTTGGGATGGATCCTTCCGAGGAACAACAAGGTTCGCTCATCGTTTGCGAGCCGTTCAGGCAGCGCCGGCACATCGATGCCGTTTGGAATAATCGCGACGGGCTGATGAAAGCCGAGGTTGCGTATCTCACGGTATTCCGAATCCGCCGTGGCATGAAGGCACGTTGCTTGCTGCAACGCTCGCCGCTGGAGCATCGGCCAAAAAACCTTCTTGACCTTGGACCCGTGCTGCATGGCCCACTCCGATAAAGCTCCGTGAGGCGAGCAAACCAGCTGGACATCTCCCCGGCTTGCCGCCCAAGCAGGGTAGATCGCGTTCATCTGCCACATGCCGTGGTTATGCAGGATTTCCACATCACCTGCCTTGCAACACTCGGACAACCATCGATACATCGAAGGTGATCGTCCTAAACGGGCGGGTCCCAGGCCGAGCGGGAAGGTCTTTAGGAACGAAGGAGCCGTCGATAATGGCGCAGAATCCAACGTTGCCAGTGTCATTTGTTGATGCTCGGCAACGAGCGACTCGCATAATCGCACCACGCAATAGGAGGGTCCGCTCGCTTCCTCAGACAACGATGGAAGAATATGGATGAGGCGCATCAACCACTCAAAGCCCTGCGGTACACCGACCACGGGCGCGAAGCTTGCGCTCATTCATGATCCGAAAACTCCTGTTGATTCGCAATTTGCCGGCAGCATATCATGCGGGTCCCCAATACGAGGCGGGGGAGGATGGACGCCGTATGAGCGCCCACTTTGTTACATAGATGTTTCATGCTTCTGCCGCGCCGGGGTGCGCAACGGTTCCTGCAGGAAGCCGGTAGAACGCTGACGAACTCCACGCTTTTGCTCGCGGCGCAATTTGGCGAAGCGCGATGGGGGCCGCGGCTTGCACATGCGGATGCGTCTTTCACTTTGTTCGAAACTGCAGTGATGCTGCGAAGATCAAGCCAATGCTTCGTGTAGTTGTTTCTGAGATTCCCCGTGGCGCCAGATTCAAGCGATTCTGGTTACCCTCTCTCGACTACATTTGTGACTTTTTTCTTTCTTTGCGCGCGGCTGCCGGCGTAAAGCAGACGGCTGATCTTGAACGTGTCGCGGAACTCATCCGGCACGTCCGGGTTGGCGGAACCAACAAGAGCTCTGCTGCCGGAAGGCTGCGGGAAGCGGATACGGCGCTGCTCTCCCATCTCACGGATTTATCCGCACCACAACTGACATTTCTGGACATCGGTTGTTCAGACGGTACTGCCTCGATTGAAACGATTCAGCTTATTGAGCAAAGCCTGAACATCCGCGTCAGCGCCTATCTGCAGGATCGATATATCTGGGTACGCCGCAATAGGCGTTTCAATGTCGTCGAATACGTCGGGAGCGAGGGCGACCTTTTGATGGTGAGGTGCGGGGCGATGGCGCTCGCGCCGGCGCCGAAAGCTTTTTGGCTGTCCGGTCCGACTAATAGACTGATTTCCGCCTACTTGAGGTTTGCTCCCTTTCGGCGGCGGATGCATGAGATTTCCCGATTTCCTCTATTGTCACCCCATGTGATGCAGCATCCGGACTTGCACATTCATGAAGGTAGCGTATTGGCACCAAACGAGGAATTCCTGGGCCGCATGGATGTGGTGCGTGTATCGAACCTGCTGCATTTCGATTACTTCTCGGAAGGGGAACTGCGAGCAGCACTTTCAAACGTTGTTCGATACATCCGCGAGGGTGGACTTTTATTGGTGTCGAGAAATCATCAAATTGGGTCCGGCGAAGTCGAACGCGGCACCTTATGGCGCCTGATCGCCTCGCGGTTGGTGCCGGTCGCGGAATTCGGCGGCGGTTCTGACATCAAAGGGATAGTCGCCACGATGTAGCGCTATACCATCCGCATCACGCTGCGATATAGCTCTGCGTGTTGCTTCGCGATGGACTCGATCGCATAGCGCAGCTCGACAGTATGGCGTCCAGCCTCGCCCATTGCAGACCGAAGTTTCGGCTCTCCGACGAGCCGGCTGAGGCACTCCGCAATCAGGTCCATCCGGCCAACGTCGCAAACCAACCCCGCTCCAGTTTCCTCCAGCGTTTCGGCTGCGCCAGACACACGTGTGGAAACGACCGGCACGCCGCTCGCCATGGCTTCCAGTGTCGTGTTGGAAAGGCCCTCGAAGTGGGAGGTGAGCGCATAGACGTCCGCAGCTGCCATCCAGCCAGCGACCGGTTGGGCAGCGAGACACATGACGCTGGATGCCAGCCCTTCCGCCTCAATTCGCCGCTCCATCGGCGATCCGATGATTCTGTCACCGATCAACACGAGCTTCCAATCAGCGGGTAACCGCTCGTGCGCCATCTTCCACGCGTCGATCAGCCCATCCAGATTCTTCTCGCCAGAATTTCGCGCAACGCATAGCACTATGCCGGCAGCGTCGATCCCGAGTGAGCCCCGGATTTGCCGGCGCTCTTCGCCAGATCGCGGCATGAACGCCTGCGTGTCGACACCGTTGCCGATCACATGGATGCGCGCATCCGGAATCCCGAAGTCCCTTGCCTCCGCACGAGTCTCCCGGGTCAGGGCCACCACCGCATCGACGCGCCTGAGCATTGCGGCCAACATCCTCGAGAGGCGCGAAGTCCCGAACACCTTGCCGATGCCCTGTTCACGCGAGGCGGTCAATTTGAGCACGACAGGCCGGCGCATCACCTTACCCAGAGCCGCCGCCAACACGGCATGCATGCCATAGGTATGCACGTGCCAGACATCGAAGCTGGATCCTCGTAGGAGCAGAAACCCGCCGAACGAGACCAATGACGTCACCTGGTGCCACCCGCTGCGATAAATACAGGGCAACCGTCGCAGCTTGAATCCAAGCAATTCCTCGGCCGCCGGCCAGGATCGGCTGCGTCGCTCGGCCACGACCGTTACGGCGTGCCCCTGCGCCGCGAGCGCAGACGACAGTCTTTCCGCCGCCCGCTCATATCCGCCGATAATCGGCCGAAATTGCGGGGCAATCATCAGGACATTGAGTGTTGTCGCCACTGCGCCTACTTGACCAGCGCGTAATACACAACCAGGGCTATCGACAGGAGGCCGCCCCACAACGTCATGAGGAGCAGGCGGCTCGAACCTTTCATCGAACACCATGCGAAGGCCGATATCGCCATCATCGGCGGCATGGCGGGCATCCGCCATCGGGTGGTATCGCTGATCAGCCACGAAATAAGTGCGTACGCAGCGACAAACGCCATCAACAGCAGCATGCAAGGCCTGTTCGGGTTTCCAATTCCGGCCTCATTCGAACGCCCCTCGTGCGGGCCGCGAGACTCTGCCGGCGAGGGCCAAATTCCCTTCTTGAAAATAACCGCCCAGGCGCCCACCAGAAACAGCGGCAATCCGAAGTATATCCAGGGGACCATCGTAATCGCCCTGATTGCTTCAGTGTCCAGGTTTCCCCAGGACTTTGGATTGAACGCTCCGATTTCGCCGACGAGGTATACGAGCGTGAACCATACCGGGTTTGAAAAGTTCGTGGTGCGGCGGACGGATTGCTCCGCGAGCTGCGCGTCCAGGGAATTGGAGCTGAAGGCATGAGCCCCGGTTTCATCGTGAACGCCGAGAGACTGCATCATGGAGGAATTGCGACCGACGACGAACAGAGCTCCCAATAGAAAGCAGGTGATGACGATTCTGCCGAAGCGACTTGATTTTCGCGTGCCCTGCGCGGACAAAAGTGATCCAGCGACGAGCATTCCTCCATTCATCAAGGCCAAGAACGCCCGGAATGGGATGATAAGGATCGTACTCAGCGCTATCGTGCCGTATCCCCGGACTGCCCCCGCTCCGGACAGAACGCGCACCAGGCCGAGAAGCAGCAACGACTGGAGAAACACGATGACGATGTCCTTGAACAGGAACATGCAATAGAACCACAGAGGTGTGCAGAGGAGCATCGTTACGGCACATGCAAAAGCCAGCCGCCGCCCTCCAATTTCCCTGCCAATCACATACCACACCGGCGCAAGCAGCAGGAAGAAGCAAAGATTGAGCGCTTTGCGATCGTACAAGCTGGGGCCGCAAAACTGGTTGACCCATGTCAACAAAAGAGGATAACCGGCCTGAGTGTGGGTCTCCTGGAATTGTCGAAGATTAAGCCAGTCACCGATGCCGTCGAGCGTCCGGACGGAGGCACGAAAGTACGCGGGATCATCTCCAATTTCGGTGTAAGGGAAAGCGGCGTCGATGAACCACAGACACGATAGTGCCGCGCATCCGAATGCGAGCATGATGGACACCAATGCCACTTTGTCGGCGCGATCAGAAACGATCATTGCTCTCAAGGCGGGAACCGCAACCATCAAGACAAGGAAAAGAGCGTTCACGGCTCGGCCCTGCCGCTTGAAGCCTTGCCGCACATTGTCAGAATTCCTTCTTCTGCATTCTTGTATCATATCCCGGTTGGGGTTAGCCGCCGGATCCAAGTGACCAACGCGCAAATTGCCAGGTTTTCACCGATCGTCTCGGCGTACTTGCTTTGCGCGCTTTTCCCCCCTGCCTGCACGTCCCATTCTTCGAACTCCGCATCCTATCTCGAGATCTACCCGCTCCCCGTGGCTACGAAGCAATATCAGATCGTGGAGACAACTTCGCCGTTGCCATTTCCTGAAGGATCAGAGTTGCCGATCACCACGGCGCCCGGCGAAATCGCACCTGCAAGTTTTGTGCTTCACTCAGGCGAGCCGCTGGCCGATATCACCATTCGGGCCACGTCGCTCATCGGGACGCGCGGCGGAGTAATTTCCTCGGGCAGCGTGGAAGTCCGTGTCGTCAAGACATGGTATCAGGCCAGCGACGGCAATTGCTCGTGTAATGTCGGTAAGTATCTGATTCCCGAGCTTCTGGTGAGGGACGATGCATTGCTGAGGACCGATCTTAGGCTGCAGAAAACGTTCCTTCGGGCAGCATCCGGCGGCACCGCCCATTACATCGACATTACGACCCCGGGATCAAAGGTGCCGCGCGAGGCGAATGTTCAGGATGCGGACACGCTTCAGGCATTTTCCATGGCAGCCGACACGAACAAGCAGATATGGCTGACGGTGCATGTTCCTGCAGAACAGCCGGCGGGATCATACGCCGGCAGCATCAGCGTCTCGGCACGCGGAAAACCGGCCGTGACAATCTCCCTGATTGTCACGGTACTGCCATTTGCGCTGGCGCCATCGATTGTCGAGCAATCGATCTACTATCGAGCGCAACTGAAGTCGTCGTGCTCCACCTTGGAATCGGATTGCAAAACTCCGGCACAAATGACCGCGGAACTGGCCGATATGCGCGAGCACGGCATCCGATACCCAACGATCTACGACAGCCGCAATTCGGCGTTGCTCCCTGCCCGGCTTTCGCTGATGAGGAACGCAGGCTTTCCAACGGACAAGATTTATCAGCTTGGCGAGACCCTGGAAGCGATGGGCGTGAAAGAGCCGCAAGCCTGGAATGCCATCGTCAGGGAGTGGCAGAGTATTGCCACCGCCAACGGGTGGGGCCAGGTTTATACCTATGGATGGGATGAGGCAACCGGTGCGACGTTCGACTCGCAGTTGCCCGTTTTCGATGTCATTCATGCGAATGGCGGAAAGGTCTTCAATTCAGTTTCCGACACCTCAACCGCGACCCGGCCGGGAATCGAGAAGCTGGATGTCGTCGTTCTCTACGGAGACCGCACGCTCTCGAGTGCTGTTGCGCAGGTGCACCGCACGAACAGCAAGGTCTTCATGTACGGCGGGCCGTTCACCGATTTTGCGAATCCACAGTATGTGCGCAACCACTATGGATTCGGACTTCTCTACAAGGGCTTTGATGGCGCGATGAACTACGCCTACCAGGATGGAGGCCGGGGCGGTAATGATGCCTGGAATGATTTTTTTGCCAATGCCCCCCGGGACGCGCGCAATCTCGAATGGACATATCCGACCACCAGCGGTGTGGTTGATACGCTCGAGTGGGAAGGGTATCGCGAGGCCGTCAATGATATTCGCTACGCGTCGACGCTCGCAGCCCGCAAGGGCTGGAGCAAGGCGCAGCTGTTATCCTACCTGCGCGGACTCGCCACACTTGCCGAGAATCCCGATTTGATCGATGCGGCTTCAACGCGCGAGAAGATCATCGACGACATCCTTGCGAACTAGCCGGACTTCGCGGATTCGACCCTGATTGAGGCCGCGCCGAAGGCGCGGCCCCCTCCCAAGTTTTTGATTTTCCTTGTGCGGCTCTTCGCGTTTCCGCGGAAACGCGCTGTAGTGAAGAC
>Ga0182030_10001050_pt1 | contig 55597 bp, 71 predicted proteins | sample 812S3MmetaG_FD_121299 | JGI IMG/M metagenome (GOLD analysis project Ga0182030, IMG submission 121299) | Permafrost microbial communities from Stordalen Mire, Sweden - 812S3M metaG (Illumina Assembly) | ecosystem: Environmental > Terrestrial > Soil > Wetlands > Permafrost | place: Sweden...
CGACCGTCTGAGGCTCTACAGCGGGAGGTTCACCCTCTACCGCAGCAGCAGCGGGAGGAACGCTGCCGTCCACTTTTGGCTCTAACTCTCGGCCCTTGAGCGCCGCATCAAATTCTTCTTGCGAAACCTCCCACGGTATAGTGTCCAGATACTTCCGCATGTCTCCTTCCTTGAGTCCAGAAGCCTTTTCTGTTCCCAATCCACGAGAGTTCCGAACCTCTTCCAATTCCGGCTGGAAAGACGCATTGAATAGGTCTGCGGGAGTTTTGTTCTCAACTTCAGCATCAAGGAATCCCCTCTGTCGGCCTTCCCCAACCAGATAATCACTTAAAGCATTCTTCAAGCGAGTTGCTTTCCTGTCGTGCATCGCCCGCCAAATGACTTCCACCATCCGGCTTGGCTCAGGTAATGGCGGTTCCGTGGAGAAGATGTCAGAGATCGCAAACACCTTGTTCCAGCGCATCCGTGGCGAGTCCCCTTCCAACCGCTTCCGTTCAGTCGCTGCCGCCGTTTCTACGGCTTCTTCAACAATGGATGTGATGTCCTTTGCGCCCGTAGTACGTAGCCGCGTCATCGGCCCAATAGCCTTCAAAAGAGCCTGATACGACTGGCTATCCCTGAGTGCTTCCAGCGTAGATGGGTTCTTGAGAACAGTGGACAAAAGCGCCATCTCTAGTTTATCTTTGCCGCTTTTTGTCAGTACCTCTATCCCATTGACGTTCTTGTTGAACCATTGCGACTTCTCGGCATCGGTGACATTGAGATACTTCCTCACCACATCGGCAAAGAATGTAGGGTTATCATCCATCGCCTTACGCGGCGTCTCAGCCGTATTGAATTCAGTGGCGATTCTTTCCAATACCCCAATGTTTCCCTTGGCTTCTTCGGCCAACTGCGACTCGTACAGCAACCGACCATGCGTAATGGCCTTGGCTGCTGCATCAATCGTGAACGATGCTCCTTTGTTGAATAAGTCTCCAAGTTCCGTTGCTCTTGCCAATGTTCCAATCGGATCGTTCATCATTCTTACAGGAATGTAGAGTTCATCTCCCATCGGAATCTGCATACCGTTTGCTTGTGCGAAGGCACGCACAGAACTTTGAAACTCATTCAATGCAATCGAGTCATTCTTGATGAGATCAAGATACTTCGCCATCCTCAGTAATCTGCGGTTGCCGCCGACTACATCGCCCCCAATATCAATGATTGATGGGCCTCGCTCCGCTCCCTTCCCCGGATCAAGATACTCATTAACCTTGTAATTCTGTGGCTGCGCGTCTGAAAGCAACTGTGTCCGAGTCTGCTCATCCGGTGGAACATCCTGCATCTGCTCAGGGTACTCAGGAGTTCTCTCTAGTTCGTTACCGTTCCAACGGAATGACACGGTAAGTTGTTCCGGCCTTACAAACTCCAGATGTACGGGAATATCCCCGGCATTGGTCAGTACAACACTTTCCGGGCCGACCGCCCGTACCTTCCCTGTAAACCCGCGTGACGAGATAGACGCCTTCTGCGGATACTCTCCGGGGCCAACAAGTTTTGACTTCGCCTTGGCTTGCTGTGCTACAGCTTTCTCGACAACTTTCTTCGACTCTTCGGCCTTGGCAACTGCCTTATCAATTTCTTCTTCGGTTACGGTAGAAGACGGCTCAATTGCTTCAAGCACATCCCTTACCGCTACAGACGTTACCGCTTCCGTGCGTGTTTCCGCCGCTGCTACTTGAGCCTGCGCTTCCTCTGGAGTCTTAGGCTCAGGGTCTTGAACCTTGCCTTCCGCACGGTCTTTGACTTCTTCTACCAGTTCCTTCTGGTGAGTCACATACGGCGGTTCCCCCTCGGGAACACGCTGGTTCCGCTTGAACTCCAAAAAGTCCTCAGAACTACCGAATCCCATCTCGTATGCCGCTTGCTCCATGTCCGCAGCATTGCCGTACCCAAGTTCGTAAGCAGCCTGCTCAAGCCGATTCGACCGGAGATATTCCTCGGCGCTTCCAAAGCCCGCTTCATGTGCCAACGTGTCGAGTTGTGCTCTTGCCGCTTCCCTTGCGCTTGGCTGAGTGGGTGCTTCACCTTCCGGCCTACGTGCTCCCTTGGCGCGAAGGTAATCTTCGGCGTTGCCATACCCTGCTTCATACGCCAGTTCTTCCAGATGCGCTCTGGTTACATCTCGCGGATTTGGCCCTGCATAATCACTGCGATTCAGGTTCCTCAACTTCTGAATATCTTCGTAGCTCGACTTGCCGTACCCTACCCTGCCCGACTGAGCCAACTGCATAGCTTGGTTCGAATAGAATCCGTCCTTCATCAACGGAATTGGACTGCCGCCGTTATCAGGCCGCAACATCCCGGTAGCATCCAGCATCCAGCGAACGCCACGCTTTGAGATGATGTAGTCGCCGGAACGATAGACGTGATGAAGATTGTTCTCTGTCTCGTTGCGAATCAGTAGTGCAGCGTTGTCCAGAACTTCCTTCACATCTTCTTCCGGCATAGCCGTACCATCGTCAGACGGCTTCCGAAGTTCTGCTTCCAGTTCCTCCAAGTGCTTTGCAAGATTCGTTTCGTACAACGGGCCAGTCAGTTTGCCTTTTCTTGCGGCCTCGAACACATCTGGCAATGTCACCTTCTCAGCAATTCCGGCCTGCCGCTGTGCGTCCTTGGCCGTGAGTTCGCCATACACTAGCCCGCGACGAATTGCTTCAAGGTTCTTTACGTCATCAAGTTCATGTGCCGCGTTGCCGGACTCGATGGCCTTATGGTCAGCCAGAAGTTTCGCAGACGACAACCGCGCAACCGTGGCGGCAGTCTCAGGGTCGGAAGCAAGGTACGGATGGTCAGTCGATTCGACAAAGTTTCCATCACTGTCCAGCCACTCCACTCCACGCGGAGACTTGCGATAGATCGCCTGTCCACCTGTTTCAGATGAGACTCCAAACCTGTTTTCTTCTCCCTGATAGTTGACAGGAAATTCTACGTTCTTGCCGTCACCAATGACCTCAACTTGACGTGAGTATTCCTCTGGATGCTGCTCTTGACCGCTTTCCCGCTGGCTCTGAATTTCTGATCTGCGGGTGTACAGTTCCTCTCTGCGAGTTTGGAACTCCTGCGCGGCCTTCGACCGTACCTTAGCTTTGACCTTCTTTCCTTCGGTGCGGGATTCCTTAACCGCTTGCTGTCTCGACTCCTGCTCCTGCTGTTGCGCCTCTTGCTCCTGCCGCCGTGTCTGTTCCTCTTGCTGGAAAGCCTCGTGCCGATCCCGCGCCTCTTGCTTAATGATTCTCAGCCCTTCGAGGATGGCATTCTTGCGGGCTGCTTCATACGCTTCCGGCTCAGTGAACTTGAACTTATCGTCCACGTCCTTCAATGACCGCTTCACGGCATTAGGATCACGCGCCTTTTCAACCGCGTCTCCGTAATACCGATTCATCGCGGCTTTGTGTTCTTCTGCGCCGTGAAGTTCGCCAGCCCCAATCAACGTGGTGAACCCAATTCCTTGTAAAATCTTCTGCCACGCCATCGCCGTTTCTTGCGGAGTCTTGGCGTTGTATAAATCCTTGCCTCCCTCAATGGATTGCTGCATCGAGTTCGCCATGAACCCGCCGCCCGAAACCTTGAACATGGTCTGAGCACTGCGTATCCACTTCTCAACCTGCTGCACTGCTGCGCGTGTGGCCGCTACGTCCTTCTCGGCTTGAGCAATCAACTCAGGATTAGCAAGCCGACGCGCCTCACTAAGCAAATCAAGAGACTTTGTTGCGGCCTCAGTTGCCTTGCCGAACTGTGCCGTCAACGGTCCAAGAACGCTGCTCGATGCCCCCATGCCGATCATTAACGGGCTAGTGAAACTTGCGGCCTGCTCCGCAATCGAGGAATCCTTTGAGCCGAAGAATCCGAGCCAGAACATCTGCGATGGAGTCATCCCGTACTGCTCTGGACGATTCAGAACATCTTCAATCTGATCTTGCGTGTAGCCTGTGATGGCGCGAGTAAAGAACTTCTGCGTCCCGCCCTTCTCTCCAAAGTCCTGAGACATACTCTGAGGCATAATCATTTTCAGAGCATCGCCAACAGGCTTGAAATCGCCTACTGCCGTGTTGACCGTTTCCCAAGCATTCTTCGTCTTGTCCAATATTGGACTACTTCCGGGGAGAGCGCCTTGCGGCCCCGCTTGACCGCTGACAGGCTGTTCTTGGCCGGACGGACGTACACCCGGAAGCGCACCTGAAGCCTGTGCCGTAGGTGGAGTCATCAACCCTTGGGTCTTGCGTGCTTCTGTTGACGCACGGTGGCTCGACATCTCTTGAGGCGAGACTAATACCGCGCCATGAGAAGCAGGATCAAAACCTTCCTTTGTCTTTACCGGAGTTGCTCCGAGAGCTATCGGATCAAAGGCAGATTTCTTCGCCGGAGTCGCACCGTACTTTAGAGGATCGAATGGTTCGGCCATTACTATTTATATCCATTTTGCGTAAAGATCGGCACCTTGTCTTGTGGAACATAGTACGCGTCCCCGTTCGGGCCAGTCATTAAGACAGTCCCCGGTGGAACTTCTTTTTGGCCTTGGGGATTATTTTCACCCTTGTGGAAGGCTCTTTCATTCTCCTGAATCTTCGCGTTGTAGGCGTTCTCCAAGTCCTTCTGCGCCTTCTCCTTATCCGCTGGTGTAGCAAAACTCTTGAGGTTCAATGCAGCAAGTTTATCCGTGTAATCTTTGTATGCCGCCTTCGTGCCAGCGTCATGTGCTGCATCTCTCTTCTGTGCATCGACAAACTCCGCCCGCGTCTGCTTCTTCGGTGCCGCAGCCTGCCCCGGTCTTGGAGTCATCGGGCCTTTCGCTACTGGAGCCTTGCCACTCGCCTGCTTAGGATAGGACTGCATCCCGCCAGAAAACTTTCCAAATTTTCCTGCTTGTGCATCTTCGTGGTACTTCTTCGCATAGGCATTGGCATCGTCAATACTCTTGAACTTGCCCATGTGTTGCCCAGTCTGTTTGTAGTGCTGCCATGCTTCATCTACGGAATGAACCTTGCCATCATAGATACGCGGGAACAGGACTTCCATCCCGTCCTCTTCTTTACTTGCCGATAGAACCGTTCCAGTCGTATCCGCCTTGATTGCTCTTGTATCAACTTCAGAACGATTGTTCCATTGAATATTTCCCGGTACTGCTGGAGCGGGATACCCCGGACCTGATGGAGCCTGATTGCCTTGTGCTCCTGATTGCCCTCCCGCCGCTCCAATCGGAGCAATCCCCGCTGGCGGCTTTGGCTCTGGTACGCCTCTCGTAGTCGAACCCGTAGTCGTGCGGGTTCCGCTTGCATCAACCGTCGTTCCACTCGTCGTAGAAGTCGTTTGCGGTTGCTTCCACTGCCACAAATCGTGGATGTACTGATCAACCCTCGGGTCAATATTCTTTGGATCAAGGCCGTTCTGCCGGATGTAATCAGCCTTGAACGCTTCCTCCCCTTTAGGGGCGGTTTGCTGTCTTTCGTTGACAAGGTGATACCTCGAACCCGGAGGCGGAGCTTCTCCCTCTCGTAGAGGAATAGTGTCCGTCCCATTCGTCCAATAGCGATACTTCCCTTTTACTTCCTGCTGCTCATTGATTCTTTCATCCCTGCGAGCTTCCGCCTCTTCAAGTTTCTTCCTGTCAGCTTCCGGCATCGCATCCCGAGCAATCTTCTTTTGCTCAGGAGTCATATCCTTCTCTGTAGCGTGAGCCGACGCTATCACATTCAGATCGCTGATCGCTTGATCTTGCTGCGAGATTGTGTTCTGCGCTTCTCGTAACTTCAGAGCATTGGCCTGCGTGTCCGGCGTCGGCCCCGGCTTATTCTTCCCCATCTTCCGAGTCAACATCGCAAGGTGTGGAACTAGATGAGGATTCGCAGCGAAAAAGTCCTTCACGCTATCGCCCAAACTCATCGGCTTTTGAGTGTCGTCTTTGCCCTTTTTACCGCCTTCTCCTTTGGTCTCCTCGGTCGCCTGCTGCCCGCCTTTGGACTTCTTCTCAGGGACAGCATACTTCTGCATGTTCTGCGTGTTCTTGTCGTAAATACCCGTGTAGCTTTCGTACAACGCTTTCGCTTCAGGAGAGTCTGGAGTTTTTCCAGAAGCCAGCGCATCCTGATAGTTCTTCCAAGCGGTCTGCTCCATCGTTTGCCCGACTTGCAATTCCGTTTGCGCTTGAGCGTACTTTTTCTGTTCCTTGATCGCGTGCCCTTGGAGAAAACCCTTCATCAAGGCATCCCCAATCGCCATCTTCCCCCCGGCCTTCGTGTAATTGACAGGCAATGCCCTCGGGTCTGGCGGCTTTCCCCCGCCCATCTGCTCTGCCGGAACCTGTACGAGCGGAACCGTACTCTGGTAGGGATTGATCTCGATATTCGGTGCATTAACAGCCATCTTGATCCTCCCTTCCTTAAATCGTCGCTAGAGCCGACATGCCGCTGCCCGCCATAGAGCTAAACGCTCCGAGCGTAGTCGCTTTTTGCTCTTGGTTGATCTGCTGGATTTGGCCGTACTGGTTCGCCGCCGAGTTCATTCCTTGTAGGCCAATCGATGTAGCCTGATTTCCCTGCCCTACGTTCTGCCCGCCCAAACTCGCAAGCGATGGGAAAGCGCCCGTGTAGCTCCCTGTCGTCAACTGCGAGATTTGCGCCCCGGAAGTTAGATCGGATTCCTCTAACGCAAGGTTCCGCTCCCCGCCCTTCGGGTTGTCGGCAATAATGTTTTTCTTCGCAGAGTTCGCGTTCCCCGTAATCTGTTGAATCGCTGGGGCATTAGCCCTTGCCAGCGCCAGAGGATCGCCGGAAGCAAGTTTCCCGTAATAGGCTTCTGACTGCTCAAGTCCGGGGAGCGCAAGGTTGAACAGAGTCGAACCCTCTTGGGCGCTCTGCTTCCCGGTACTCGCCATTACGTCCGCGAGGTTGGCTTGCGATGCCTGTAGTTGAGCGTCCTCGCCAGCTTGTGCTTTTCCCATAGACGCAAGGCTCCTGTGAGAAGCCTAACGCACCTAATGTTTTGTTTCTACGGGATTTTAGTTTCGTCGGCGGTTTTCTGTTCGGCAAACCAACGGTCAAAGCCGGGGATGTAGTCCTCTTTCCTCAAAATCATCACTCTCGCGTCTACAAGTTCCCCGTCAATGTAGTGCCAACTCGGAACTATCGCACATTCCTTGAAACCGAGTCGTAGCGCAAAATTCCTCGCGGCTGTGTTCGTCACCACTTGCAGCCCGTGGAGCACGTCAATCCTCAGAGCGTTAAAAGCATACGCTACGGCCATCCTCGCCAAACTCCTTGCCGAAGATCGCTTGGATGCCCCACTGAAAAACGCTTCCCCACACTGACACGCCCTTGCCCCGTCTTGTCCTCGCGGCATGTCAACCCACGAGAATCCTACCGGGACGATCTTCTCGCCTTCCAGTTCGGCCAAAATCTGAACCGTCTTGAGACGATCAAAATATGCGATAAAAGAGTCCAGATTCTTGTTTTCCCCGCAGAAGCAATCCGCGATCTTGCCTTCTTCTTTGAGTTTGAAGTAGAGCATTGGCAACATGCCGTCACGGTACACGGCTGTACCGTTCATGTAGGGTATGACAGCTAAATCCTTGGTCTGATAGTAGCTCCAATGCGTGTTGTCGATCACGCTTCCCTCCGCTTCTCCGCGCAAATAGTACACTCACACGGCGATCTCCCAAAACCTCGAACCAACCGCTTGCCACTGCACTTGTTGTGCGCCCCCCTGCGGCATCGGTCACACCACTGTTCCCTCTTGGCTGAAAACTGCAATTCCCTAAAGGACAAACCATTCGGAAGAAGGCTCATCCAATTACCTTGCCCTTTCGGGCCTCCAGCGCCGCCGTCAACGTCACATTCGCGCCCGTCAGTGACTTGTGCTCCGCAACAACCCACGCCTCAAACTGAGCAATGTCCCCACCAAACCGATTCTTGAAAGCTATCGCATCAACCCCATACGTCATCACCGGGCCATCCCAAGAATTATTACCGTCAACCGTGTGCGACTTCACGTACACCGTAATGTGCCCGGTTTTGGGATTCTGCTGGTAGTCCTCAATAATTATTTGTGTCTCTGCCGCCATCTCGCCTCCAGTCCAAATTTTGGACTAAAAAAATGCTCCGCTGGCCGGACTTCCGACTATCGGACTTCCCCCGCCGCCGCTCTGCGCTACCTGCCCACCACTCGCCGTGACCACCACGACCGCAACAATCTGGAAACCGTCAAGATTTGCGTTTAACCGATTTTGAGGCGTGTCTGACAAGTACGGGCCAAGCAGAGAAACGTAGTTCTGACGCTTCTTTACTCCGTAGTACCAAACCCCGTTGACCTGCACATACCCGCCAGCCCCGCTGACCGTTCCTAGAGGCGCTTGATACTCCAGAACCGCCCCTCCAGAAGACGATGACGTAAGCTGATACGGCCCGTTGAACCCGGCTGGATTTACTCCGAAGATGGTCCCTATATTCCCTGCAACCAATCCCGAGGCCGCGCAGTTCACGGTCACAAGATTGTTGACTGCCGCGATTGTAACGATTGCGTACTGAGCCGGGAAACTAAGGATGTCGATCCTGCCACTCAACTGAACCGTGCTTCCGTCTGCAAACGTGAGGATGCTTGCCGGAGTCGACACGGTTACAGATGAACCACCGTTTGTCAGGATTGGGATGATCTGGTTTGCGTTCGGAACCGTGGAAGGAACGTCATTCAAAAAACTGCTCGACTGTTCCCGCTGGCCGTTGTGATTCAGTATCCGGTAGCCAGCCATTGCGTTCGCGCTCCCCGGCTTCAACTGCTCTTTCAAAACCGGAGCCGAGTAATTCTTCGCGGCCTCGCCCGAAGATAGAGCGTCTGTCACTTCTACCGGAGCGCCGACATTCGTAATCCGGTTTCCCCCGAGGTCAATATGGTTGGCAACTTTTATTGGCCCTGAGTACCCGAGAAGAGAATTTACCCGATCAATCAGGGACGAATAGTGCTGGTTGAATACCGGATCAAGCCCGGAGAAGTCTAGCTTGGCGATCTGGTTCGGAACTGACATGGGCTAATTGTACATCATGTTGGCATAATCCATGAAATCCAAAATTTGGACTGCTTTCAACTGGTCAAAAAACGAATGATAGCAGCGGAAACAAGCCGAATGATCTTTGTCCCGGCGTGGATGGTGATTCTTCCTACTCTGAAAAACTGGACGATGCTGCCCGCATTCCGAACAAAGCCATGCACGACACATAAGAGCCTCGCATCATAGCTAACATCGTAGCACTAAAAGAGTGGAGCGGGAGACGAGATTTGCACTCGCGCCAAGAGGATGGAAGCCTCTTATGCTGCTTTTACACTACTCCCGCAAACTTTGGTCGCTCAGGTTGGCCTCGAACCAACTACCTCGCCCTTATCGGGAGCGGGCTCTTCCTGTTGAGCTACTGAGCGTCTTGTGATGTGCGTCCTTATCCTATGGCAGTTCGCACATAACAAATCTCCATATGTTGTGGTGCGGAAGGAGGGACTCGAACCCCCGAGTGTCTGGGTGTAGACCAGATGCCTTAGCCGCTTGGCGACTTCCGCATGGAGCAGCCGACTGGACTCGAACCAGCCTCAATCCATCTACTCTTACCGGATTCGGAATCCGGGGAGATACGGCTGCAAAACTTTGGAGCGACCTGTCGGACTCAAACCGACATACTCTTCGTTAGGACCGAAGTTCTCTATTCAATTGAGATAAGGCCGCAAAACTGGAGAGCCTACTGGGAATTCAACCCAGATTCATTGCTTAGAAGGCAAGCGCCCTATGCGTTGGACGATAGGCTCTTGGTGGGTCGCCGGGGAATCCAACCCCGTCCCGGCTCCTTAAAAGGGAGTGATGCAAGCATTACACCTGCGACCCCAAAATGGTGAGAGCGGTGGGCAACGATCCCACAGCCTTCCGGGTAAGGGCCGGGTGCTCCGCCGATTGAGCTACGCTCTCATGGTTGCTCTGACTGGATTTGAACCAGTGATCTGACGATTATGAGCCGTCTGCTTTAAGCCTCTAAGCTACAGAGCAATAAACTTTATGGCAGGGACACTCGGACTTGAACCGAGAAAAACGGTTTTGGAGACCGCTGGTTTGCATTGAGCCTATGTCCCTACATTTCTCAAAGACCAAACAAAACTCCCGGCCTGAGCCGAGAGTCTGGGTGAAACCAAAACTACACTCAGACCCTCAAGACACGACTCCCCGCCCCATCCACTTAATCCCGATGGTTATGGTTCTGACGTGTTTGACGGTCTGAGTCATTGCCTGTTCCTGCTGTTGAGCACCCTTCGTAGTAAAGACAGCCTACATCACTTCTCGGAATCCTGCAAGCGTTCATATTCGACAATGTAATCAACGCACGCTTCGCTCCAGCCGTCAAGGTGTACCCATGCCTTGTAGCCGATGCCGTTCTGGTAGCTGGCTACGTTGATGAAGTACCCCTTCTTGTCCTTTCCGGGGCCACTGATCGACGTGTGCGACTGCTCATCGGTAATGACAATGCAACGGTCGTATCCTTCCTTCGTTGCCACTGCCAAGGCCGCTGCGGTGTCCGTGCCGCCTCTGTGCTTCGAGGACGTGATTGCATCCCTCAAAGCAAACCCGCGTCGAGGCGGAATCAAGCCTGCCGTTGAGCCGAATACAACGATCTGTACTTCCTCGCAGACCTCGCGCAAAAGCATTGCCAGAGCACACGCCGCATCCACTCTCCGCAACTCCGACTTGCCGGAAATCTTATCCGACATCGAACCTGAGTTGTCTACTACCAGAACCGTCTTTCCAGCCAACTTCTCATGGCCTTCCAGACACTTGAACATCGCCTGCTCAAGTTCCGGTTCCAGCGTTGGAGCATACCGCGCAGCCGTGATGAACCGAAAAGGCAATACCCGATCAGTCTTCATGGCTCTCAGACCCTTACGTATAGCTTCCACGTCCACTCCGGCCTGCTGCATATTGCGAAGGTTCCGCAGCAATGCCAGAGCACCCAACTTCTCTTCCGCCAGCAACCGCGTGAACGTCTCTTTCTTGTCGGCCCCGCCGCTCAACTGCACTTCCCATGTATCCGGCGATTCCAACGTCTTGTCGGCCAGTTTCTTCCACACTGCGGCCTGCTCTTGATCCTTCGGCTTTGCATGGACAAGGAACAACACATCCCGCAACTTCACTGCCGCCGAGTCAGCGTTCCACTTTGCCAGAGCGTATGCGTCGAACTTCTGGAACGCAGCCGCGAGTCCCTTCTTCATCTGCGCCGTGAGAGACTGCTTCTTCTCTTTCCAGTACAGCGAGATCAACTCACCCATTTCGTCCGGCCTCTGAACGACTTCGAAGATCGCACCTGAAACCACAGCACGAGTCTGCTTTGTTGCCGCCCGAATCAGAGCGACTAACAGCACCAAAGGAACATGGCGAAGTTTGAACTTCGTTCTTGCTTCGACTGCAATGTTCGCCACGGTTTCCGCGCCGTCTTTTTGCTTCAGAATCTCTGCGGTCGTACCCTGAATCCGCTTGGCAATGGATTCTCCATCCTCGTAGAACTCGTCTTCCCACAAGAGGCAAGACATGACGCTCCGACGAAGCTGCTCAACCGGGTTTGCAAAGACGGCCACTGCCCCTTCATGCGTGTAAAGCAAAACTTTCTTTTCTTTTGTATTGGTTTTCACACTACCCTCCTTACAACAGAAAAGCCCCGCGTCAGCGAGGCTCTCATTTATTCGGGGGAACAAACGGCACAGGAACGTAAGCGTTTTACCGTTAAACTACGTCATCCGAAGATGCCGGAGAGATTCGAACTCTCAACACTCGCTCCAAAGGCGAAGTACCTGTTACCTACGCCACCCGAACATCTAAGAGCCGAGAACATGTGCAGCCGGAGGTTTATCTGGAGCCAGTGTTTTGGCGGCTCTGAAGTATCCGACTACGGCACTACGGCTCACAACTAAAGGCCGAGAACATTTGTAACGATTTTGCCCTACCAACTAGGGCGTCTCTTGATTGCTCAGGAGACTGGAATCGAACCAGTGATGAAATCGTTACTACCACTACGGCTCAAACTTTAGTCTCCGGGGAACTCTCGACTTCGGGTATCCCTTTCGGGATTCGGTTTAAGCAATCGAAGTACCCGCCGTCTTTCACCACCGGAGCAATCTATGTCGAGAGAACAAGCGCCACAGTGTTTTTTCTATTGGAGAGAGAAGTAACTGTGACTTCACTACTCGACAACCTCATTACAGCATGTTGGCAAATTCCTGTCAAGCATCCTGCAAAATAATTGTGGTCACCCTGGAAGAAATCGAATCCTCGTCTCGACGTTCGTAGCGTCGTGTTCTATCCGTTGAACTACAGGGTGAAAGATGGTCGGGGTGGTGAGAATCGAACTCACTCGACGTTAGAACAGATCATGTTCTATTCTATGGCAATTGGCACATAGAATCTCACACTTCCCAATCTCCTCCAGTATCCTCTCTCTAGTCCATCCATCGCGTAAAGCGTTGGCAATAGCAAGAACCTTGGACTCCTTATCTTTATGATGGAAGTCAAGAGCGGCTGGATGGTTGAATCCACATCTCGCGCACTTCATTTCTGATTTCAACTCTCGAAGCCAAATCCGTTTAGATACCCTACGCCGAGCAAGCCTAATAACAGATTCCTTGTTGTATTGAGACTTGTTTTTCTCGTACCAAGTTCTCCATGCGGCGTTCTTTTGATCTTGCCTTTCTCGCTCTGTCCTTCTCATGAAACCGATTATACGTCTTGGGATCACTGAATAGTATCCTAAAATATTGGTCGGGGCACCGGGAGTCCAACCCGATCCACATGCTCCCAAGGCACGGATGCTGTGCGTCACACTCTACCCCGATATTTAAGTCATGATCCCAAATCATGCGGCCAGCCTTTAGCCCACACCCCGATGGTGGTCTGTGGAGCACTCGAAGCTCCCTCTCCGCGTCTTCAGCGCGGCGCTACGCCATCTCAGCTAACAGACCAAACTTTGGTGGACGTGGCCGGGTACGATCCGGCGACCCTAGTTTGCAAGACTAGAATGTTCCCATCTACACTACACGCCCATTAACTTGTCAAAGAACTTTGGGGTAGGTAACGGGAATCAAACCCGTGTGTCGAGGGCCACGACCTCGCGTCCTGTCACTGAACGATACCCACCATAAAATCATTAGGCTAGGGTCGGCCTTTTAACACCCTATTTCAAATCCAACATTGGGCCTTGGATCACCTAATCTGGAGCACCCGGACGGATTCAAACCGTCTTCCCCTCGCTTACAAGGCGAGACATCATCAGCAATGCTTCAGGTGCCTACAAACGTAAACCTCTTGTCACCTTCGGAATCGACGTACAAAAATCGACTCCACTCTTGAACGCCCATTCCGATACTCCGCAGCATGAACCTGCTCGTGTGTACGCTGCTTGGAAGTGGCCGACGAATCAAAGGCATTCCTGCTTCCTCTGGCGTCTGGTCGTCCTTCCTCTGATTACAGTCTTTGCAAGCCGCCGTCAGATTCTCCCAAGTGCTCCTCCCGCCTTGCGCCTTCGGGATGATGTGATCCAGCGTCAGATGCTCTCCTGAAAACTTGTGACCACAGTAATTGCAGTGATACCCGTCTCTCACGTAAATGTTCTTCCGAGTAACAATCTGCATCCGAACCGGGACGTGACGATAAACCCGCAAGCGAATCACGCTTGGCAAGTACACGCCCGGATAAATCATCCTGTCCGTTGCTACCTCTACTACGGCCTTGCCCTTCGTGAGCAACGTGAGAGCTTTACGGACAGTAACTATCCTTATGGCTTCGTAGCTGGCGTTAAGCAACAGCGTCGGAGTCCGCATTAAGTTCATCACGTCAATCCTTTCTGGAGCTACCGGGGTTACTCGAAAACCCAACCTGTCGCTTACGAGACGACCGCTCTACCACTTGAGCTACGGCAGCACATCTTTGGAGCGGGTTAAGGGAATCGAACCCTCGTATCGGCCTTGGCAAAGCCGCACTCTACCAACTGAGTTAAACCCGCAAAACTTGGCAGGGACGCTCAGAGTCGAACTGAGATAAAACCCGATCCAAAGTCGGGTGCCTGACCGCTCGGCCACGTCCCTACAATTATGGCTCCCCGCGAGAGATTTGAACTCCCATAATGACCTTCAGAGGGTCACGTCCTGCCAATTGAACGAACGGGGAACATAAATGGCTCAGGCGGCAGGACTCTAACCTGCATTCCCTTGCGGGCACTTCGGTTAACAGCCGAGGCCGATAACATTCCGGACACACCTGAATAATCATTTGTAAAAGATCAAAGCCTCCAAGCCCTTGTTCCGGCTTGGAGGCTTCTCAGTTTTTCCGCTCATCTGCGGGAAAAAATCTTACTGAGTCCAAGCCAACACACAATTACCTTGCGGCTGCGCCGTTGGGGTAAATCCGCGATGTGTGGCTCGTGTTCTCATGTAAGCAACTTACCTGAATTCTCTTTACCTGTCAAACACTTTCCCAATATTTATTATTCCTGCTCTAAGTCGAGCATACCCATCTGGGTGAATAAGACCACATCCAAGATTACCAAGCAGGTACATATCTCCGGTAGCGTCCACTTCGTGCCAGTTATGTTTTTCTTTCCGCCACTTCTTCTGAATCCGAACTCGCTTGGATCGTGGAAACCTAAACTGTTCATTGCGGGTCTTAGGCATAAACGGATCGGCCATGACCTTAATGCCACTAAAGGTGCCGGACAACATATTCGGAAAGTCCATTTTCCCTCTCGTAACCTTGGCGTTCCTGATCGGATTTGAACCGATGTTCCCGCGCTGAGAACGCAGTTGCCTAAGCCGGACTAGCAGACAGGAACGCAATGGTAGGGTAGATGAGAATTGAACTCATATTGTCCTGAGTGAAAGTCAGGGTTCCTATTCCATTTAGAAGACTACCCCAAAACTTTTTGCAGTGAGCAGGTTTTGTGTCCCTGCCTTAGAGCGTAAGTAGGTGTTTCACCATCCCCCGCGTAGCTTGCTTTCGCATTCTCAGCCGTAAGACCGTCACTGCAAAACTTGGCGAGGATGAGGAGATTCAAACTCCCGACTTCCAGCGTGACAAGCTGGCGCTTTTTCAACTAAGCTACATCCCCAAAATTGGTTGCTAGGGTGGAAGTCTAATCCACTGATTTTCGACTTATGAGGCCGACGAGCCAACGTTGCTCCATCCCAGCTACAAAGCATATTACCGATACTTCTAAAATGGTGCAAGTGGGAGAATTCGAATCTCCAGCGTTCCCGTAAGGAATCTAGTTTTACAGACTAGCGCAGCCAACCGTATCTGCCTCACTTGCGTGTCGCCTTCTACTCCGTGCTTCACTGCGGCATAGTCGGCATTCCGTTTGAACTCCACGTCTCTTTGTCCGATCCTTCGTGAACTCAGAAACTAATGCAAAATGCTCCCCTTCACAACACCATGCCATGCCCGGAGGATCAATTATTCGCAAATGAGCATTCACATCCATCTTCCGAAGGTCTTCCTTCGTTTTCTCTAAATGACATAATGAACATAACACTTGGGTCTTGGAAAGTTCTTCGTCTCTACGAACCTTCGACCATGACCATATAGCATGAGTTTCTTTTGTCAGTGGATCAATATGGTCGAGTTCTAAATTTTTTCTTGATCCACATCGAACACATTGCTTTCCTCGAAAATAAGATTCCCTCCGCTCGGCAATCCACTTTCTCTGGTAAGCCCTCATGTACTCCCGTCTTGACTGATAAGTTGAAGACATGGCGGAAGTATATCACATGAACACTGGCGGAGACGGAGTGAGTCCAACACTCAAGTCCTTTCGGCACGTCCGGGTTCAAACCGGGTGGGCTTTGCACATGCCCAACGTCTCCAAACTGGCGGAAGAGGAGAGGAACGATCTCTCAGTACCTTTTGGTACGTCCGATTTCGAATCGGGTGGGCTTGCCAGCCTTGCCCAACTCTTCCGTGGCGGAAGTGGACGGGTACGATCCGTCATGTCCCTTTCGGGTACGCCTGCTTTCCAGACAGGTGAGCCACCAATTGCTCAACACTTCCATAAATGGCGGAGACGGCTGGGTACGATCCAGCAATACCATTTAAGGTACTCTCGCTTAGCGGGCGAGTGCAATTTCCATTTCTGCCACGTCTCCAAACTTGGTGCCGATGCCCGGACTCGAACCGGGAAGCCGCTCGTTTTGAGTGAGCGAGGTATACCAAGTTCCCTTCACATCGGCATAATCATTTTTCAAAGAACTGGTAGGGGCGGAAGGACTCGAACCCTCAAAGACTGGGCCTAGGCCAGCCGTGTTTGCCACTTACACCACGCCCCCAAACTTGGAGCAGCGGGCGAGAATCGAACTCGCCAATAACAGTTTTGCAGACTGTCCGCTAACCGATTGCGTTTCCGTGCTCATGGTGCGGGTGAAGGGCATCGAACCCCTAGAACCGGGATTTTAAGTCCCAGATGTCTACCAGTTGCATCACACCCGCACAATAAAAATGCCTCCACTCGGGAGGCTCCGTCAGGACAGTCCAAATTTTGGACTCAGACGAACGCCTCCCTGCCCGATGACAGGCTATACAAATCGGAACTGAGGCATAAGGTCTTCATCACGAAACCAACTATCTCACGGCTTAGGCCGAGTGTCAACTATCCATTCGGCATGAAAGCCATTTTCGCATATCCCTTGCCGACCACCTGCGGTTTGGTTTCAATACAACTTTCGTCACCCCAAATCTGGAAGTCCGTGGGCGAGGTTGCAATGAAGCGAATCATCTTGAACGATACCGCTGGCAAGCGAACTCTCTGCTGGCTGCGAACCCCGGCGCTGTTCGGCAACGTGAAGGTGAAGAACGCTGTGGATGACCCATCATAGTAAACATTTACCGTTATCACGCCGGTACTCGTAAACTCCCAGAAGCTATCCTTCGCAATACTGTTAGAGTCCTGTGAAAGCCGCAGCCAAAAACTGTCCATCACCTTCCGCGTTTTTGCCAGAGGCAGGGCTTTCAAACCAATCTGGTACACATACACGGCTGCGGACACGTTCCCAGTTATCAAAACTGAAACTTTGTAATACTCAAAGCCATTTCCAGCATTCAAAGAGAAGTTAACCTTCTCGCGGATTACGGTATTTACGTTGCCAATCAACTGCGTTACTTGCCCATCCTCGAACATGAGAGAGACTGACACGTTCTGCCCATTCGTGTTTATATCGAGCGTCAGTTCTTGGAAACTTTTAGTCGATGCCGGATTCCCGAAATCTGTGTACAAGGTTTGCAGGTTCATCGTGATCGGAACTTGTGTAAGAGAGCCTGATGTATTCCCCTCATCGTAGAACTGATCCTGCCTGTCGATGTGAACCAGACCGTTCGAGTCGCCATAAAGCAGACTGTTTGTGTCAACTTCGAGAAATAATGATTGTGCATCAACGTCATCATTGCGCCAGCGTTTGTAATGCGTGTGCAAGCAGAGACGATGCCGCGCTTCGTCTGTTCCGATGTAGCTCACGTAGACCAGAGTGTTCCAGTACGCGATCCGGGTTTGCGAGAGTTTCGTCTGATCGGACTCGACAATCGGACTTGAGCCTACCCCTTGGAAGATGAACTCCAAATCCTGCGTCAAGTACATTGACGCTCCGCCTGCGAAGAAACGTACACCGTCAATCGCTTGGTAGAACACTCCCTCTTCCGTGACAACCCATCCTAACGGAGCGATGCAGCCGTGCTTAGATGCGGTCGGATAGATTGTCGGACTTGCATTTGCGTTGCTCCCCGGCGCTACTGAGAACCATCCTCCCTTCAAGGTTGAGACATAAAGATTACCCTTGATCGCAGCAATTACCGTAATAGGATCGTCAGCCGTGGTCACAGCTACATACGCCGCTGAACTCACGGCTTGAGGATAGTTTGACGCACTCCAGTACAAACTGTTCGGATTATTCGGATCACCCGCAAACCAGAACTGCCCGTAGGCTTGCGCCATGATCGTCACTGGTTGACCGTAATTTGCCGTGGCCGAAACCGTTTCCCCTACGGCATGGGTGTTCTGTACAAAGGCCGTGAAGTAGTTCGAGCCAAGCGAGAGCACAATCACTGTTTCAAAATTGTTGGCAATGGACCCGATCACCCCAATCGAGACTTGCTGCCGCAGAGAGATGCTTGCCATGCTTGTCGGATAGACGTTCACAACCTGATTCGTCGTCGCTATCCCCGTACTCAAATACGTGTTGACAGGGTTCTGCAACGTGCTCGTCACCGGAACATCGTTGGTAAAAGAGATGATGTCGCTCTGCTGGATGTCAACGTCCGTTGACGTGTCCAGATACGTCTGCGGGCTTCCGGTAATCAGAACCTCGTCCAGCTTGCGGTAGTTGTCGCCTAGCGTTCCCCCTCGGCGGTAGATTCTCAGGCTCGTGGTCTGAGGATCAACCGTTGGAAATGTCATCGTCAGTTGAACTGGTTGCCGCCTTGGATACACCCAATTCGTATCGAGTGAAGGATTCACATTCGACATCACCATGCAGGGGTTTGACTCGGTTCCATCCACGTTGTTGTAGAACGTGAACAGATAATCGTAGGCCACTCCCGCAAACGTGTCCGGCCCTGAGCCTCCAAATAAAATCAGCGAAGCTATATCGACCGTGACTGACGTGTTGTTGTTCATCACAATCGTTATCTGGTATCCGTTTACAGCACTCCAGTTGAACACAGGATCGTTAAAATCCGCACGGCCTGAGCCAGCAAAATCCGACAACTGCAAAAGCAGTGGAGTCCACGTATTCAACCCTGTATTCAATTCGGCAATACTGCTTGGACTGCTTACGGTTGTTGAACTTCCGTAGATTCCTAAAGACTCGTAAAGCAACGCATCTGTCGCGGCTGTCGTCGCCTCTGTGGTGTTGCTGCTTGCCGTGTCGAGAAGATTTTGCAGCGGCCCCTGAGCAATCACCTTGTAAAAATAGTCCGAGTTGAAGGTTCCATCCCCACAATCAAACTTGAGAGTGATCGACTGAATCTGCGATGGATCGAATGCAGGCGTAGTCCCTGACGGAGCACCCAGCCACAAGCCGATGTAGTCCTCCATATTCAGAGTCGTCGGCCATCCGGCTATCGGAAACCCTACAAACGAATTTGTAATCGTTGCCGTGGTCGATGGAGCAATGACCGCCTGATTTCCACGAAGTTGAACATTTTGTCCGATAATATGTGTTTTCGTGAAGTTGGCAATAAAGCCTGTCTCTGTCACCCCTAGAACCAAAACATACTCAGCATTTGTCGAAACGAATCCGACCGCTAGATATTGGAACAATCCAATCGCTTGCGGATTTGCAACTGACACAGCCTGAATACCCGGAACCGTAACAGCCGAAGTGAGCGTTGTGCCAACTAGAATGTTGTTTGGATTGAACGTCGTCACGCCTGAAGTCGTGTAGGTAGAACTTACGTAGTAATCCAGAACAATCAGATCGGGATTAAGAGCCTCAGCCGCCACAGGGTATTGCGGTTGGAAGATTCCCATCTGCTGCGGTGCTGCTAGAGTTCCGTTGTCCTTTTTCATGCCCCCTAAATCTGCCCAAAAAATATAGGGGGTTCCGCTGATGGGAGTTGGGGAATCGTTCTGCGACTGCCACGGGTTTCCGCTCATGCTCGATGAGATTTGAGCATACGCGCCATTCCCGGCTGCGGGCCTCCGGTACAGTCCCGTACCGCTGCCAGCATAGCGCCATGCGTTCCCATTCAACCCTGCCAGTTTTGCAAGGGAATGAACCTCTCCCGGCATCGGGTAAACCGTGGCTCCAGACTTGTTTACAAGAACGCTGCCTAATCTCGTTCCAATTGATCCCTCGGCCAGTTCCTCGCAGTTTGTGAGGGCTAAAAACGTACCTTCAGGCGCGGCATCGTCCACGTTCCGGGCGATTATGCCTTTTGAAGCCATGATAAAATTCGTGTTTTTGTATGCGGCGTCCACACGCTAAGGATAGCGTGATGAATCTTTTGCAGCCACAGAAATCCGCTATCGGTCTAAGTCCTCTGGAACAACCAGATAGCCCTTCATCCAAGGAATTACCACAACTTTCAGGGCACATCGGGTGTACTGCGGTGGAAGCCTATAATCATTGCGATCTGGTTCAGCCCATATGTACTGCAAATCAATCGACAAAGGATGATCGACATTAAGAGCGCATAGATCGCTGAACTCTCCCGGCCCAACCAACAGAACATGCCCTGAGTATCGGTGACAGAAGTTTACAATCTCCTGCTGCTGTTCGATAAGGTTCTTCATTAGATTCTGTGTGTCAACCACATCGTAGCGAACCGATTCTTCTAAGTGGCAGGCATTGCATCGCAGTTTTCTCAGAATCCAGAGAGCGAACTTTTGCAGCCAATGATATTTTCTGTCAACTCGGAACTCATACGTGGACGGTAGGTATGAAGTCTTTGTATTTCTGACAATCCTCTGAAATTGAACTTGCTGCTCCATCACGGCTCCTTCACTTCCAAATCCGGCTTAATACCGCATCTTTCGAGAAACCGACGATCCACTTCCCCGGACGGCACAACATGAAAACTGAACCCGCAAGACACGTACACGCTCATCCTGAAGCCTTCCTTCACGAGTTCCTGATTCAAGTGCTCTACGGCCTCCCTCGCGGCCTCAGACACCATCTGCTGCCCTAACGCCATCCATGCAGAACGCTCTTGAACCGACATCATACCCGTCTCTCCTGTCGTACAAAATTTGGAATCACCCCTCTAAAATTTATATCGTTCGTGGACTCTCCATAACGCGGGCTATCAACCCGGAATCCCCACTTGGATTCGAATGTACTTCGGTCAGCATCGGCTTTCGCCGTTTCCTTCGATCCTTCTTCTGGAGGCATCAACCGCCAATGAGCCGAACAGTAATGCCAAAACTGGATGTCGATTTGAATCCCCCGAATGCCGCACGCCGCCATCCTGAGCGCCATATCGCAGTCAGAAGCGTATAAGAAATACTTTGGGTCAAGATAGTAGCCGTCCTTCGCCATAAGAGCGTCGTAGGCCCATTTACGGGCCAACATCACAGACATGGGCGTACACTCACTGACGGCCTTAGATGTTCCGAACACCGGGAAGTTTTTCTCTCCGGTTGCCGAAGCCGTGACAAACCCTCGCGGCCACTTCAACATCTCGGAATACATGTTCGGCGGGATAACCACATCGTTTGCCAATGAAAGAACGTAGGGATGCGTTGCAAAGATCGTTTCCAGATACTTGTTCGAAAGCAGGACTGGACTCTGATTTTTTTCGTGGTGAGAAATATAGAACCAGTGCGGGGAGTCGGTGTTGTTCTCAAAGCCTTTCAACCATGCAACCGTCTCTTCGTCCGAACCGTTGTTGATAAGAAAAATGTCAAGACCGCCCACATCCTGAACCAGTACAGACTCAAGCGCCTCTTTCGTCAGTTCCAACTGCTCCGGATTACGGTTGTAGATCAACATCGAAACCGCGTGTCTCATCATCCCCTCCTATTCGTAATGGATGCTCATTGGCTGGCGATCCTTAACAATCATCAGACGGTAAAACTGATCTCCAAGTATTTCTTGAAATAACTTCACGGTTTCTTGATTTCCGTAGTCACAATCGTCAAAATGAATATCGATCCCCTCTCGGAGTATCACCATTGCTTTGTACTTAGCCGAGTTTTGATATTCCTCCGTTTTCCCAAACCAGAAATCAGGCTCAGGGAAACCCCTCGCTTTCATTAAGGCAATATCGTTTCTGCGGTTGTTACCGCCGTCGTCACTGTGCCCTGTAAGGCATCCAACTTGATGATTAAGTAACTTCATTGATTTCATCAGTTCACGGAAAAATGCCATATGGCTCCACATCGTCCCGTCAAAATCAATGCTTATTTTCACAAAATTCTCCTTCTCGCGTACTCAATCTGAGTCAATCCCTCCACGCTGTCATTGCAGCAATGCAATGTGTCGCAATCCTTACAAGCTGCGTACTTCTTCCGCTCACCCGCCAAGTGATCCATTCTTAGTTTCTCCCAAGCGGGTCCATTCCAGATTTCTTTCAGCGTGTTGCGATGTACGTTGCCCATCGTCAGTGACTTCTCCCACGCAACCGGGCATGGAACCACATCTCCATTCGTCTTAACAATCAGCATGTAGAACGGAAATGGGCAAGCAATTTTGTTGCTCTTGTAAGGAATCAGCGGTAGGCAGTCCGAGCCGATGCTGTGAAATCCCTCGCACCAGAAATCGTCTGCAATGCCTTCGTATTTTGACTTTGCCCAAGGCATCTCGTCCGGGGTAAACACCTTCACGCAAATAAACGGCTTCTTCTTGTGTTGGTTGTCTCTCGCTATCTTGAGGCACTTTACATTGGCCTGTATCAGCCCCCAATACGGAAGCGATGGATATAGAGACACTCGAACATAATCAACCCCCGCGTCAATGATCTCCTGTTGGCGATGCTCATTCATCGGAAGTGCATTTGTCGTCAACTCAACCCGGTCACACGCGCTGGTCGCCATCTTTAACATCTCCCCAATCTTGGGATGTAGGAGAGATTCTCCATAGTTGAATGGACGGATTACCTTCACTCCCGGCCATTCCCTGATCTCGTCGGTCAAGCGCCGAAACGTCTCTACATTCATGTACTTCTCTGGCCCTACCGTTTCGCGGTGATGTGGTAGGCTCAACGGGCACCACTCACAGGCGAACGTGCAGGTATTCGTCGGTTCAATGTAGATCACAATCGGCGCAGCTAGAGGCGCAGTGTCTTTCAGCGATACTCTCGGACATGGCTCGGTACTGAACGGATGGTTCACGGCTTCACCCTCGAATTTGGGAAAGCATACCACACTAATTCCGCCGCGCCTTCGGCGTACCTTCGCAACCGCAACGAGTATTCTGGGTTGAGCGCGTGGATCAAGAATGGGATGTCCCAGAGATGCGACGGCTTGTGGTAAGCGCAAATCGCCAGTACCGGGGAATACTTTTGAATCGTCTCCCTTGCGCCCCACAGCGCTTCAAGTTCGCTTCCCTCAATGTCCATCTTTATGTAGGTCGGAGGAATTCCGAAATACAGATGATCCAACCGTTTACATTGAACCTTTTCTTCTCCGCCTTCATCCAGTCGAGCATCCCAACTCCCGGTCGCCAGAAAACGTTCATGCCCATCGTGGTCACTCAAGGCACATTGGCAAGTTGTCAATCGCGGCAACTCTGGAATCTTCCCAAAGTTCTCCGGGTCTGGCTCGACAGCGAACAGAGCACGATACTTCCCTCCAGACCACTGCATGAAAGATGCAAGCGTGTCGCCCGAGGCCGCCCCAACATCTACAAACACTTCATCGTCAATGTGAGCCATGAAGTCTGGAAAATACGTTTCCTCAATTGGAGACGGCGGAAGCTGGAGTTCGTAGTCGTGCGTCTCGCGGAACTTGTACTGATCCAGAAGCACCCTTACGGTTTCGTCGTCGTCCACAATCCAAGCAAGATGCGATGAGACTCTTCTTGAAGGAACTTCTCTGAATGTCGGAAGAACAACGTCCAGTGAAACAGGATCGATCCCAGAACTTCTCAACTGTAGCCGAATCTGAGAGGCGTAATCGTGGCGCTGGATAGTCACAACATACTCGCCGTCTGGGTACATTTTATGCGCTTCCGGTAAGGACATCACCGGAATCCCTGAAACAGAAGTTCCCCACTTCGAGGGAGAGTTGTCAACAAAAGCACTCGGCGCTTTTCCGCTTGATCGAAGATAGGTCAAGGCATACCCGCCACACGATCCTGCTCCACACAAAATTAAAGGTCTCATTTACCCTCCCTAGCTACGTGTCTGGAATCCATGTTTTGCAATCGTCGCACCACCAGCCGTATCCGTTGAATGTTGAGTTCTTGTGGGGACACTGCTTGTTCGCTTCTTGCGTCTGGACATCTTCTTCATCAGTCGCCATACAACTCCTTCGGCGGAGGATTGTACTTCCAAGTCCGCAATCCGTTGCTGCAATCGAAATCTACTTCATGCCCCTTCGGATGACCGCACTGGAGATTAGTTTCCGGGTCTTTGCTGTCGCAAGTTGTGTTACCGAGAAATGTCTTGAACACCGTGGACTCCTTCTAGTAACCACGCTTCCCATTCAGGCCAGCAGTTATTCCATAGATACTTCGGATTGAGCAAAGACACTCGCGGATTCTCGCGATTTGAAAATACCTCAAGAACCTTGTCGGCCCAATCTGTCGCACGAAAGACAGGCCGCTTGTTGCAGTAGTACCCGTCATACCGGAATGCCGCTGGCTCAATCTTGAATGCCGTAGGGGTAAACTCTGCGGCTCCGGCATAGTCGCCTGTAATGCAAGGAACACCGCAAGCAAGAGCTTCTGAGTTCGGCAGCCCCCATCCCTCTCCACTTCCAATACCCAAGGTCACATCACACGCTGCATACGCCCACGACATAGCATCATCGTCCAGATGCCCGTTGGTGAAGATCGTTCGCAGCCTCATCCCAAATTCATCTGCCAGCGCCAACAAGTCCCACACTTGAGCCTTTTGAAATCTGTCCGTGTGCGCCCAAAGGCCGACATTTAATCCGCGCTTCAGGAGTTCTCCGCAAGTCTCGAACGCCAACCCCCAATCTTTCCGTGGAGTGTTCGTTGCCACACAGCCGCAAAGAAGAATGTCGCCAGTGATAATTCCCTTTCCCTTCTGCACAACTTTTTCAATGAAAAAGTCTCTTGCTTCCTTGCGGTCTCGGGGAAAGAAAACAGTTTTATCGGTCCCGTGCGGAAGATACGGAGTCGTCCCTTCCATCCATCCACAAGTCCGGTCAATCACATCGGCTCCAAACTTCGTATACGCCAAAACCCGATTGAATCCGTTGAACATCTTAGCTTGCGATTCGACCAGTCTCCTATTTGCCCCTTCCCCATCTATCGGCGCGTAAATCCACTTTTCAATTCGATCAGACTTGAGAAATTCTTTCAGGTCTCCATCGGGAAGGATGTCTGGATCGGACATCCACTCCAACCAACTTGCGTTCCAGATAAACAGCATGATTCCCTTGCGGTCTCCCGCGAAGTCGTACCAGACTCCCGGTAATTCGGGAATAGTCCAATTTTGGACAAACACCGGATACTGCTTGAACGGGAACGTCTTTGACCACGTTCCTCCGGGGCCGCAAGTCGCAACTTCAAACGTGTCGGACAAGTTCGCGTGAATCCGCAAAGCAAGCTCACGAGTGATCCGCGCAAGCCCGGTAGGAGCAGTAATTGCGTCGGAAACCAAGAGCAAAGGAACTTGACTCATCTTTTCCCTTTCGATCTCAAAACCCACTGCAAGAAGTGAAACGGCTTAATAATCATTATTGCGATCACCCACAGTAAGAATTCCAACCCCTCCGGCCTGTGCTCTCGACTGTCATAGCGCCTCATCCGGCCTTAACTCCTGCCGACTTCAATCCACGACGGAAGGCTTCGAGAATGTCACGGTCATGCATCTCGCGGTCTGCAACGACAAGCAAGGTTCCATTGAGGATCATCATCAAGTCCTTGACCGCCTCCGGCACTTCCGGCTCCGGAGCGAGGAAGCATAGGCGCTGCCACTCGGCACAATAAAATGTCGCATCTGAGCATGTTGGTTCATCGTTTAGCCGACAGAGGTGTTCCAGTTCTGCCGATTGCTTTGCGGTTGGCACAATCGGTTTCTCCGCCCACCAGCGCAGCGCCGCTTCAAGTATCTGTCTTTGAGTGAACCCACATTCGGCAGCGTGCTCTGCCGCGTGCCACATTCCATCGGGAATCAAATAACGCTTCTCGCTCATCTCGGTTTCCTCGTTTCCTAAACGGTCATAGAAACTTAGGGTCTAATGGTGGAAATTGGTCGTAATTATTGTCGTCGTCGCCGTCACCCTTTGGCTCTTTCGGCTTTGAAGGTTTCGCGGCCTCGGGAGTAGCAACCGGAGTCGAGCAGTATTTCAGACCGTTCTCGTGAATCCAAACGCCCCACATGCCCTTCTCTTTCATAATAAGTCCCTTGCAGAACTCACAGAGAGCGTAATCCCGGTTGTTTACTGTGGATGACATGAATATCTCCCTTTTATCGCTAGTCCGCTTTCAACCCAATTTCTTTACGCAGCTTCGTGATTCGACGGTTCGCCGTCTGCCCATTCCATAGCCCTGCAACTATCCAGAAAAGAAGAAACCCCTCAATAAAACTCATCTCCAGTCCTCGTCTCTGTACCGCTCCATCCCCGGCCAAGGCTTCGTTCCTAAGCCCTCGGGAATTATCGGCTTGTCAGGATCAACTTCTCGTACCGGAACCTTCTCTTCGGTTTCCATTTCAACCCTCCGTAGGAAATCCATGCCATTCCATACCACCCAACAAATGCCCCGCTGCGTTTCTACCAACTCGACGCATCCATCCATCTCCAAATTCGATGTACTGACCATCGAGCTTTTCATTCCAGTTACAGCTTGCTTCGTACAGAAACTCTCCGTTCTGTTTATGAAAAAATGCAATTCCATGATAGGCGCATTGTTGCTGAATCCGAATCGCCCACATAGGGTCCATCGGCCTTGCGTTCGATCCACTTTCCCCGCCCGTAATCACCCAATGAATTCCATCTAAATCTAGTTCTCCAAGGTCTTGCAAAAGGGGTTCACAGGATAAAAACCGAACCCTCGCTGGAATCTTTTTCAAAGTTTCAATGCGATGTTCTACCTCACGGTTTTCTACGGTCGTTCCCATCCAGACATTCGGCAACCCGTTATGCCAGTCTGGAGGTAAGCACTCTCGAATTCGCTCAGGCCGCTTGGTGCAAATCTGGTAGGTCAACTCTGGGGTTCGGCGCATAATATCCCACGCCTCCAACCGCCACGGGTCTGCCTCTTCGATGAAAAAGTCAGACCATGAATCAACAAACACGCGATTGATGTGTCCGTACTTCTCGCGGTTCTTGGCCCACTTCAGCGGAGCATTGAAGGTGACAGGAGACGACCGGACGACTACGTTTGGTTCCTGCCCGTAGCGAATCTTTTCCGAAAACATGTAGCAGTTCTTGCAGCCAGCCGAAACCTTATGGCAACCTTGCCAGCAGTTCCACGTTGCGTCTGTCCAGCTAATACCTGTCTTTTCTCCCACGTCCCCCTCCAATCCAAAATTTGGACTACTCCGCGTACTTCGACTTTAGATCGCGCAAGTAGAGAAGTTGCTTCGGACTCACTGTTGCGTCTGGATCGCCCATCTTCGTAATGAATTCGCCTTCGCGGTCATTCATGCAAGAGGAGTTAACTCCACATTCCTCGAATATCTTGAGAATCCGGTCGGCTTCCGCTCTTCGCTCATCCGGCTTCTGAGTTCCTTTGCACTCCCCGAAGTAGCCCATCTTATCCTCCAACCTTCCACTTGCGTAATGCGTTCCGGCTCGTCACCATCTTGAAGCCGTCCTCAAACTCCAAAAGCGCAGAGTTCATCTTCCCTCGGCAAATCACCCTGCACGCCTGCCCCTTGCGGCCCATGCGGTTCCAGAAGTACAGGTAGGGAAAGGTCATCACTTCTTTTCCTCGGACATCACCGTCTCGTAGAACTTCAACCTCGACTTCCGGTAGCCCAAATACTCCAAAATCTTTCCCGTGATCGGGCTTCCATTCACGGCCATACACAGAAAATTCTGCTGCACTCCCATCTCCCGCGCCAGTTCACTCTGCGTCTTTCCTTTGAGAGCCTGAAGCAACTTCTTCCGTAGTGCCTCTTCCGTTATGTAGTTCATGTTCGCAGAGTACATCGGATTCACTGATGTTGTCAATCACCCATAAAAGAAAAGAGAGAGTCCTTGGGGAGAACAGCCGTATCGTTCTTCCCAAGAAAACAACCGAAGGGCGTTAGTGAAAATCTTCACTATTCAGTACCTCTTCAGGACACACTTTGCCTCAGGTTGTACCTTCGCGTTTATTGCATAAAAGCAAAAACACGACTATCAACCGTGAGCAAATGGCTGGGTCCATTTACGCCTCACACGCCGGGTTCCGCGCACCATACCGTTTACGTAGCTGGTCAGCCGTTACAACACCGATTGGGCTGCTTCTTCCACCTTTATGACCGGGCAGGGCGTCACCCCATCTGGCTTCCAGCTTGTTTATCTCTGTTTGTTGTGAAGAAACCGTGTCTCACGCCGACGCTTTCAACGATGAGGACCGCCTCATATCGTATATACAGCCGCCGTGCTTCGATCCTAAGACTTCACAACCAGACGATAAACCGCCTGCCTTCTTCCCGAAAAAGTATCTCTGAACAAAAGACTTATGCGCGGAAGGTTACTTCCTAGCTTTCGGCTTCGCGGTGGGGCTGCATCAATCGGTAATCCCCACAGCGGCTCAGGCCGTCTATCGGCGGTTGCCTAAGACAGTTATTTTCATACAAATAAAGAGCTACCTGAGCGGCGTTCCCTGTTTCCTTCGTCTTTTGCCCGCAGCAAGGGAATGGGGTCGAAATGTAGGGTTTGATTGTTCGTGCAGAATCAATACTCATTTTTATTCCTTTCCTTTTGCCGAAAAGAAGCCTACCAAAAAAAAAGTTGATTTTCTACGGAAAAATGATAATCTTGTTTTGCGGTTGGTTCCTCGCCAAAACCATCGCGCATCTTTCATTCCTTTCCTTTTGCCGAGTAAAAGTCTGAAAGATAGCCAACCGCAACCATTAGATTTGATCTTCCCCTTCCTTTACCTCTGGGCTGCTCTAAACAAGCAGCCCGATTTTTATGCCCCGCCCCGCTTGCCCAGCCTAGCGCCCTGCGTCCCTCGCGGCCTCGGACAGTCCCAAGTATCACCCAGCCTTCCAGAACGCACTGTACGCCCTCCCAGAACCGCGCTATGCTTCTTTATGGCGTTCGAACCTCTACTCACGAACCTCGCCCTACTCCGGGGACTTCCCGAAAAGAATCTCAGGCCGTATGTGAAAGCGTTCTTGCTTGAGAATAATTGTGAGCCGGGAGAGACCGAAGTGATCGTTACGCCTTGGACTTGCGAACTGAAGGATTGGGAACTACGCGCCAGCGACCTCTGTGAATTGCTCAAGAAAACCTAATCCAAAATTTGGACTAAAATTCAGGCGAGAATAATCCTGATTGAACACGTCTTTCGGCAATACAGATGGTATCGTTGTGGTCGGCCCCGTGACAGACAAGCATGATTTCTTCCAATTCGAAGCCAAGATTACGCCCGAATCCGACCGTGTTCCAGCCGAATGAGAGCACGACCGCATCATTGGTCAAGATAGGCTTTGCGTGATTGCGCCATTCCTTCCGCATCCTTGCGGTCTGTCCGTCCTCTAACTGCATCTTTTTTCCCATAGAGTCGTAGCACTCTTTGAGTTGCCGTGGAGAGTATGGAGGGTCGAACAGAAGCAAATCGGCGGATACTCCCTTGCCGTTGAGAATGTCAAGAAATTCCGTTGCGTCAAGGTGGTATTCGGCTTCTGTGGATGGGTTTATATCATTCGTGTACGTCGCCCATCGCTTGTTCCGTGCGAACAGGTCAATGCTTACCTTTGACTGTGAGAGATACTTCCAGACGAAGTTATGAATCGGCTCAATATCGAACGTGTCGCAGTTCGGCATCGCCCACACCCGGCTCATCCTCATTCGTTCAATCATGTCGGGAGTATAGCATGTTGGCAGGTTTTGAAGTGGAGTCAGCACACTTCAGTTCGCGTGGTTGAACCGAATCGCGGAAAACATTAACTGCGCCACAATGCCCACACGTACAAACAAACGCGCATTTGTCTGGGAGTTCCCGTTCCATCCCAAACATCGGATTCTTACAGCTGAGACAGAATTTCCAATAGAGGTGAGCAGAGTTGGGAGGGATTTTAACTATAGACACGCTGACTCTCCTGCCCTAATATGGGCATAGAAAATCGCATCTCCAAACAACCTAGCCCCGCCTGGCAGCGGGGTTTCTATTTGTTGCTAAGTATAACCCGCGCTCGTCATTTCTAAACAAGAAGCCGTGCTAGATTTTGACTACTGCGCCATCTCAGGATTAGAGTCCTCAATGATTCCTAAAATGAGTTTTGCGACCTTGCAGCCGAATTGGTATCTCGTTGCCCAGTACTTCGCAAGGCCGGGATTCCTCGCGTCTCCGTCCTTGGAGTAAGCAAACGAGAGCGTGCGGAACTTGATGGTCGGAAGAAATACATCCGGAAGAAGAAAACCGTCTGCCAGCCCCATCGTTTCCTCTTGCCTCTGCTGGTACACGACTTCACAGACAACTGTATTATTCTGTCGAGGCCAGATGCCGAAGTTCTGAAGCGGAATCTTGTCACGGAAGTATGCCTGCGGCTGTATCGCCTGCTGCAGGGCCCAGCGGTAATCGTAGGAATCTAAGTTGCTCTGCGAAGTCTCCCTCAGCGGATACCCGCCTGTCGCAATTCGCATTGGAACCATGCAGTCGCTTGGCAAGGCCGTGTTCTGTTGCGTTGGCGCAACCGTCACGGATTCGTTGATTGCATAGACTAGGGGAACATCTGTCAGAAAATCATTGACGGCTGTGGACAGGTACACGATCATTTCCGCCTGAGTAAACAGCGGATCGGTCGGTTGCCGTACCGGGAACGTCGCTCCGACAATCGGTTCTCCGGCCACATGCGAATAAATGAAACTTGCCGTGAAACTCGTCCCCGGAACCGTTGCCGTAATCGTTACAACCTCGCCGTTCGCTCCCCGGACTCCGACAAGAATCTGCGCCCCTACATACATCGAATCGTCCCACACCGCCACGACCTGAGTTCCAGACAAGATGCCGCCTACGGGAACTACAGTGTTGACTGGATTCTCAAATAACGAGTACCCTACGTCCGTCAAAATATCGTTTGCGATGAGGAATCCAACTCCAACCAGCGGAGCCGCAAACCCGCTCGTGACGACTATCGAACCAAAAGTCGTGACCGTCAGAAACCAGTTCACGCCGCCGCTAGTGAAAGGCAATGGAACGGCTGGAGGAATTGCAGGAGCGGCCACAGCCGTAGTCGTGATGGCTCCCAAGCTGGTAGCCCCCAGAGAAAACCAGTTTCCCAATCCATCGGTTAGCAACGTCAGCGCCGGAACAGGAACAGGGACCGACACTACCGTTGTCGTCAGTGCTCCCTGATTCGTGATTGTCAATCCGAACCAATGTCCCGCCCCATCCGTAAGCAGAATTGCCATAGCCTCTTCCTAGTTTAGTTGCAGGTGCAAGCTCCCGCCGAAGATACAACGGTTGAACAGTATCCGATTACCACTGGCGGGCCTGCACTCTTAATGCACGCTGCCTGATTCACTGTGGGCGTTCCAACCGTGGGGATAGCTGACGCAGCCACCCCGCCATCCACGATGCTGCCGTCGGCCGCAAACTTGGCGACGTTGCCGCTGGTTCCGGTGCCGTCACTCAACTGTATACGTCCACCTGTGCCATGATCTCCGGTAAGAGACGAAGGCAAAATAATGCCATTTGCGTTCGAGTAAGAACCGTTAAAAGTAGGTGCCCCCACATTAGTGATCCACCAATAGCAAACGGAATTCGCCACGTTTGTACCGCATACCTCTACCTGAGAAGTGTTGGTATTTGGCGTGAGCAAAAAACCGTAAGGCCCAAGACCTTTGAATAATGCGCTGTTTATCGTGGAATTTGAAGATTCAATAGACCCCTGTGGAGAAACGAGAAATTTCCCAGAATAAACGCCGCCGCTCATGTTAGTGAAAGAATTTTGCGGAGAATACATGTGGAGAGTAGCTGTACTGCTGGTCGAGTTTACCAACTGAGCTACCGTCTCCGCAGATTTGTAATTCCCCCCCCAGATGTTGACATTCGGAGAGCCTCCAGAAATCAGTATGAATTCCGTCCGGCCTGATGAGGCGAAGTCCTCCAACATTCCTCCCCCATACAAGTCAACCTCAAACGCCTGCTCAATTGTGAGAAAATCGGCCGTAGTCGCGCCCACTGGGTTTTCCCACCAACAACTGTAAAATGATACATTTACTCCGTAGGCACCACCGCCATTGATCGTGACTCCAGAGTTGTCGAAGCTGACTTTATCGAAAGTAATGATTAGCTCGCTGTCGGCAAGAAGATTAACATCGGAAGTGTTGAACCCAACCCACTGTGCAAAATATCCATTGGTGAATTTGATGTTCTCGCCGAAAAGTGTTAGTCCGGCAGGCATATATAGATTCGTTCCATTGTTCAGAAACGTGAATCCATCGAACGTATCGAGCCACGTATAGCCGCCAAATGTGAGACCTGTACCAAACCCCGAAACTAGAAAATCAGAAAACTTGTTCTGAAAGGTAACATTTGAGGAACTCCCTCCAACAAAGAATCCGATTGTCGAGGTTGCCTTTCCCGGTCCCGCAAAACTACATCCATCCATTCCTCCACCCTGCCCCGCTGGAGTTCCTGGATCGAACGTGAACGCAGTTCCTGTTGTCGGTGTGTATGTGAGAGTAGTTGTTCCCCCTGGAGTAATCGGCATAACGCCCTTAGCACAGCGCAGAAATACTGGCTTTGATCCCCGAAGAAGAATTGGGGTGCTATAGGAGTAGTTACCTGCTGGAACTTGAATCTCTCCTCCAGAAACAGCGCTGTTTGCGAGAATAGACGCATACGCTGCGTTGATTTTCGCGCCAATATCTGACCCAGGAAATAGGGCAGCATTCAATATACCGTTCACGCTCTGCGCCGTCACTGTACCAGATAATCCAGCAGAGAACGTCTGAGGGGCAGTCCAAGTATTCGGGAGATCAAGCATCCCTGCGGTATGCGATTGGGCAAAGGTCGGAAGGGCCGAGAGACAGAAAACTAAGGCCAAGAGAATCTTTTTCATGGTGCTCCTCTTGGCTTATTTTCACATCATGGGTTGGAAACTGCCACAGGAATCAGACTACCTCACGCGGGTTCACCCGAGACTGCCCGCCAAAGGCTGCGGAGTATGTCAGAGAATCGACACGCTGCTGGAACAGGCTGAGGGATTTCACATCCTCAAGGTACTCTTGGAACACGGTCTCCGCTTCCTCGGCATCGACCCCACCTTCCTTCGCTCTCAAGGCCGCTGCCGCGTACTTACTCAACAGGCAAGTGAACTCATCTTGGAGGGGGATGACCTCAGAACCGCTGTACGGCCTCGCCTCGTTGACAGGGCACTGAATGAAATCCATCGTCACCGTCGCTTCGGAAGCCAACTGCGGATATATCCCGAAGGCCGATACCCCAAGAGGGAACCAAGCAGTGATCTGACTTCCCGGTGTAGCCTGCTGCCAAGCCAGATAATAATTATCTAGTCCAATCAGACTCGTCTTCCTGATCGCCCACGGCGCTCTCATTCGCAAGGCCGCGATGACGCCTACAGGAATTCCAATAGCCGTGTTGTTTTGGAGAGAGAAGTACGTGGTATTCGCAGCCAAAGTTACGAGAACATTGTTTGCCTGCACTACGCCTGTAATCAGCGCGGCCTCAAACAGAGCATCGACCATTGCAACGTAGACTTCGCCTTGCAGGTTCCAAAAAACAGGTGGATCGGACTCCTCAATCCTTCCGAGCGTATCGGTTAACAAGTCCGACAAAATCACGTTGACTCCATTACAGAACCACTGCCGCCATACAAACGTAGTCGCTGGCCGTTCCGATCATCCATCCATCTTCGGTGCGGCAGATATTGTTGTTTCCCGGCCCATTGACCTCACGCCACTCGTTTGGGGTTCCTGCCGCCGCAACCTTCTGCAACTGACGGAAGGAGCTTCCACCTTTTACCGTCACGGTCTTGTCCGTGCCAAGCCAAACCGTTCCTGCATTTCCATCTACGGCCTGAATCTGGACATCCAAAACCGCAAGAGACAGTTGAACCAAGGCTCCAATCGCGTGCGTGTTTGTCACCATCCCGCCTTCAGAGATGCAGTTCAAAACCGTCGCAGAAGCAATCTTGCTGACAAGCAGCAAGTCCTGATTCGATTGGCCGGGATCAAGATAGATGCGGTCTCCAACCTTGTACCGAGTTGTAGAGGCCACAGTGACAGGAATGACTCCGTTTCCCTGCGGAAGCCCTACCGCTGCCGTCAGAACATCCCCAAACCACGGCTGCGCTGCCCCGGTGAGGGTTACAACTCCCCAAGATCGAATCACGATTGACCATCCTTTCCGGCAATCGAAGGCCGATTCCCCGGCTTAGGAACTTCAAACGTACACTCGCCGTTCCCCGCATTCAGATGATTCCATTTACTCATGCACGGCTTCAAATCGTGCTCCGTGCTGCGCGGGATCGAATTGCTCATCCCCAAGTCTGGGTTGGGCGACTGGAACCGCTCCTGTCTCGCTATCGGCATCTCAGAACTTTGCTTTTTCATCGGTCCCAATTCCTTTGGTCGTTGTTAGCGACACAATTCGAAACTCCGTATTGCTTCTCTAACTGCCTCATGTGGGCAAGGCTTTTGACTTTGACAGGAGTTCCGTCCAGATGCGTCGTCGTGAAGTTCCACAAGTCTTTACATGTCTGTGACGTTCCAACGGTTCGGCTGCACGGCTTGCAGTACCACTTGCCATCAACCAACCTAAACTCGCCGCCGCGATGTTCGGTGTGAAGGGGACAGGTTTCGTTAGCGCAAAACATTTTTTCCATAAAGAGATTATCGGCGGATTCAAAAAGTGCCGCTACTGCAATCTTGTTTTGAATCTCTGGAATCGAGAATCTGGAGGTTCAAGCCATCTCTCTTCCGGCCAACCCTTGTTGATTCTCTTTTCTAAAGTATTTCGACGAATCCCAGATTCCTCTGCCCACGCTGAAAGACATTGAGAACGTCCGTTAATCGTCACTATAACGTTCCATCTTGTATTTCTCTGCTGTTCTTTTCGAGTGGCCCAGTGGCAATTCCCTGGTTCATAGTTCCCATCGTTATTGATTCTATCGATTGTGTGAAGTGGTGTTGGGCGCGGCCCCATATCCGACTCAAAGTTTTTGTATCCATCGTCCCCTATCCATCGATCACAAACCGTAATGCCGCGAGCACCATATCTCTGGTAATGTTCGTTCTCTTGGTTATAGCATCTGTGCTTCATTCCCCTCCATATGCTATGTATCGGGTTTTCTTCTACCCAGTCCTTATACATTTCTATTACTTTATCTGGATGAGACTCCCGATACTCTTTCTGTTTCTTTTGATACCTTTCTCGATTATTATTGATCCATTGGCGATTACTTTCATTCTCCTCAGATTTCCTTGATAAGTATCTTTTTCTTCTACAAATTGGACAACTTGTGATTTCATATTGGTGCCCTTTTCTGCAAACTTTCATGGTTCCTCCTGCTACAAGGATACCACTGGTGTCAAGCCAAAACAAAATCATGAATCGTGTGATTGCGACCAATTCGCCCCGCCTACATAATCAGAAGATTCTTCGTAATTCCAAGACACGTCACGCTGATCGAGAGCGTTGTCAGCATTCGACATTCCTTCCATGTCTCGATTGAATTGCGCTAATTTCTGTCCAGCTACAGCTAAAGCCGTGGCTGGATCGTAGTAAGTATTCTGTTTCGGCCTGTACATCAAGGCTTGAGAAACTGCACCCGTCACGATTACATCAGAGCGAATGAATGCTACCGGAGCATCCGTATCCAACTGCATGTCGGGCGGCTGCGTGTAAGCCTCAAATGGGAAAACCTGCTGCTGGAAAGGGCTAGGCCAGATTTCAATTTGGTACTGCCCACTCGGAGTAGGAGCGCGAGGAATAAAGTGCGTTGACCATCCGAGATAAGTACGCCAGGTGTCCTCGACATTCAGCGTCTCGACAGGCTGGCCGATAATCATGCTCCATCCCATCATTTGATTCACGGCCCAAAGGATGTATTTGATGTTCCCATCCATAGCAAAGTAGGCCGAAAGGATCATGTACCCAGCCGTCTGTGTGTTTCCGGCAAAGGGAAAGTCGATCACCATCGTCTGTGCTGACACGTTAACGGAAATGATTGTGGCGTAGGGATACGTGAAATTGATTCTGAACTGCTGTCCGACCAAACTAGGCGTCCACGAAGTTCCGATGCCGACAACTGTGTTGCTTCCACGCGTTACCGTGCAGGTTCCCGTCGAATAGGGAGCCGGGACCGCGATCTGTCCTCTCACCTTCAACCCGTACCACATCCTCGAATCCACGATGGAACGGTACACATTGTTTAACATCCTCAAGGCGGTCTGCGGGTCGAGTGAAGGATTCCAGCCACACACTTCCCGAATCATCTGACCAGCGTTTAACTGCGTGACATAAGCCTGATTGAACGGGGAGCTACCCTGCTGGTTGGGGAATTGCGGATTGGAATATACGACTGGCATTAGTTCCTCCCGCGAGACCGCTTCGCCTTGCGCTTCCTGCCGCCTACAGCACGCGCTTTGGCAAGGTCGGCAGGGTTATCCTTCACCCGGCCCTTAGATGCCTCTCTGACGGCCTTCCGGTCCTTCGACTTCTCCGCTGGTGTCACACGGCGCATATCGTCATCCATGTCAGTCTCTCCCGCTTGCTTTCATCCTCATCTTCGACTTCCGCATCATCTTCTCAACCCGCTTGACCTTGCCGCGAGGGATAACACGCTCTCCCTTGTGCAGTCGGGCTAAACCAGTCTTGCGAGTTTTGCCGCCGCGTTTGAAACTGACTGGCCCGATCCGAGACGATGCCTCTTCCGCAGAACGGTCCATCATCGACTGCCCGCTTGACGACATACTCTTTCCGGCAGCACCTAACGCACTAGCACCCTTGCTATCCTTCCAGCGGCCTTTGTCCTTTGCCGGAGCATCAGACTTATGGGAATCGGCACTCATTGGATCGTTTGTATCTGGCATCACAGCCTCCAAAACAAGAGGGATGGTCTCAGTGACCACCCCTCCCGGTTAGTCGCCCCGCGAAGAGCTTAGTAGCCTACAACCAACAGTTCAAACGTGTACGCTGCAAGGTTCGTGTTTGCATTTGCTTCCGGGGAAGCACTGTTCGAAGACGAGTCTGCAAAGACCTGCAACTTCGAAGTAGTTGGATTCCAGACCGGAGTCCACCCACCTTGACCGCCAACGGGCCAAACAAACAATACCTTCGCAATACCCACGTTCCCTGTGGTTTCAGTCGTGCCAGCGATACCCGTAATGTTGTATCCGCCTGTCGCGTAGTCGGAGATGGCGGGTTGGAGATTGACTAGCTCCGACCTCCACTTTCCGAGAACATTGTCACCGTCAAGGACTTTCGTTAGCGTGAATGCCATTGTCAGTCCTCCTTAGAAGTTGTCGCAGCCAACAAGAACATCGCAGTAGTTTGTGCTAACCAATGCGGTGAGTTGCCGACCGAACGGCTGATACGTTGTGGTCGAACCCGCAGCAATCGAGTTCGAGCTAAGGGTGCCCGCAGCCGGAACAATCCACGAACCAATACCGGGATTCGACGTGCCTGAGCAGTACACTCCCTTCAGGTATCCAGCCACCTGAATGAGAATGAATGAACCAAGCAGTGCCGCAGCAGTCAAAGCAGTGCCGCCTAGTCCATATCCCGTAGCAGTATTCAATAGCATGTAGCCTGCCGGGAACGCCAAGCCAAGCGTTGTTCCGCCGATTCCTTCGGTTGTGATTCCGGTTACGGTCGTGAACGTGTTGTCTGTCCAGTACACCGGAGCCGGACCCGCCGCCGTCGTCAAGTTCGCGGTCGTAATTGCCGATGCTGGCGAATACTGAACCAAAATGTAAATTGCTTGCGAACCCGAAGCATTGGCCGCAGCATAGCTAGTCGGATAGGTTGCACCGACGAGTGCCGAACCCGGAGTCGTTCCACTCTGAGGGGTCACTCCGATATACCGCTGTCCGAGAATTTGATTTTCACCAATCCCCGCATACGGCGCTAGGCCGAGTGTGGGATTGTACAAGTAGGTCGCCACGTTCCCTGTGTCGATCTGGAGAAGTTGGTTGCTTGGATTGAAAATCGCCATTCTATTCTCTCCTTTCGCTCACAGAGCCGAGAATACGAGACGGAACATCAGTCTCGGGGCTGACACAACAAGGTTTCCGGCGAAGAAATACTGACCAGCAACGTCGTCGGAATTCTGCGCTTCCTTCCATCCCGAGAAGCCAAACTGGTACTTCGGAATGTCGGAAACGTAGAGGTAGATGTACGAAGTATTCAATCCGTAGATCGGATACCCGGTCGTCAGCAAAACGGGCATGTACTGGTCAACCACAACCTGAGCGCCGTTCCAGAAGAAACTACGGAAGCCAATATGCACGTCCGAGGTTTCGTCATTGAATCGCTGCTGCGGTTGCAGTTTGCTCCAGAACGCATCCCACACTGGCTGAGTCGTTACCAGCATGTCCGGCTTTTCTTGGCCGAACCATGCCGATCCGAAAGCCGTCTGCACCGCGCCTAGAGAAAAGGCCGCTGGTGCAGCGTAGTAAGAGTTGATGCCGTTGTTCGCTCCGGTCGCAATGTCAGCGCGGTTGATGCCGCCGTAGGCTGCGTAGTTCGTTCCATCGTCAATGGCTTCCGTAAAACCGTCAAGGTCGATGGTTGAATTCAGAGACGAACCCGCCGATGGCGTGTCGCCACCGTCACCGTAAAGATTCACGCCAAGTAGCTTTGCCATCTTGCCCGAAGCGTTAATCATCTTCGAGGCAACAAAGCTCATGGCGGCTGCACTGCCACGGTTGAGAATCTGATCCTGCCCGTAGATCGACACGTTCACGTAGTAGTTCTTGATTTTGAACTGCAACGCTGTGTCGGTTTCTACTGCGGAAACATCAAATGCTTGCCCGCGCTGGTACGCTCCACCTTTCAGTTCGGCGTACATAATGTTGTGCATGATCGTCCGACCACCCGTGAACTCGAACTTCCGCTTGGTCTTCAACCGAGTCAGAACAGGGCTGTTCTTGTACACGTTGTCCGTCAGGTACGGAACAATCATGTCGTTCGTTTTTCCCGTGATATCGTTCCACGTAAGCATAAGTAGTTTCCTTTGTTGAACTTAACTGTCGGCTTTCACCGTTTCCTCAAGCTCAATCGGACTCTGCTCACATGGCTTTCCGACTGACTTGTTCCCTGTCAACCTCTAGTGGCTCTGCTCCTCGGCTTCCACTCGGTCTACAGTTGCGGGTGCTTCGGGGTTCCGCTTACCCTTTACCTTCGGCCTGAAGCTGTGCTGCCGCTTCCAGCGCCTTGCCCTTCAACAGAGACTCCAGATCGCCTTCTTTTTCGGCGCTTCTCTCCATCATTTGTCGCAATGCACCCTTCCGCTGCTCGTCGGGCGGGATGAACTCTTCTCCGCCGCCTCCCGGCATACCTCGCATGGATGCCGCCAATTCCTTTGCCCGCTTCTCAACTCTCTCGTCCTCTTCCTTCTTTGCCTTGAAGGGGGCCAAAATCTTTTCTTTCATAGCGAACGGATCGAAGTTCTGTTCTCTCGACATCGTTTCGAACAAATCCTTCTGGCGCTCGGCTGTCCAAGGCTGTCCAGTTTCCTTTTCAAACTGGCTGGCGACTACTGCGGTCGCTGCGGAGAATCCGGCCACGAACGGAATCGTTTTGGTGTTGAAGTCCGACTCCTTGGTTTTCCACTGTTCGTTGAAGGTTTCTTCGGCCATCGCCTTAGCTTGGCTCTTGACCACGGCTTCAAACTCTGCCTTGCTCAAACCGCCGTTGGCCTTCACAATTTCGGTTACGCGCCTATCCAGTTCTGCCGGGTCCATGTCGCCTCCTGCTACCGCCGCCTTCTTCGCTTCGTCAAGTTGCTTCTCAAGTTCCGTTTTCTGCTGAGTCCAGAGTTCTTCGCCTTCATCATTCACAATGCCCTTTTCTACAAGAGCGTTGTAAATGGGAACATTGCGGTCAGCCCACGCATCCAACTCAACTGCGCGTGCCTTCGCCGTTTCAAACTCCGTTTCCTTAGACTTGAACTCGTTCAACTTGCGGCTGTAGTCATCCTGCCGAAGCCAACCCTCTTTCAGTTCTGGATGTTTGTTGACTGTGGTTTCAAAGAGCTTTCGTTCATCAGCACTAAGCTGACTCAAGGTTTCTTCAAATGTCTTTACGGCCATACTCTCGTTGCTCCTTCCGTGTTTCGTCACGGCTCCGGTGCGCTACGATTAGCGGTTAATGTTTACCCCGGCATTTGGCCGGGGATCGGTGGTAATGGAGGTTGTGGCCCTGCTCCCGGTCCCCCACCCGGCCCTGCTCCCGGTTGCGGAGGCGCGTTCATGCCGGGAGACTGTGGTCCCTTCTGTTGTGCCATCGCCAGTCCAACCTTCAACGTAGCAATGGCCTTCATTGCGTAAGGCCGGAACGCCTCGTCCTGTACGCCCATGAGAATCTTTTCAACGGTGCTGGTCGCTACTTCAACCGGACTCTTATCGGCCTGCTGCTGCGCTTGCCCAATGCCGGGACCGAATGCTGGACCGCCCGGAGGCCCCATCTGCGCTTGAGCCTGCGGAGACATCGGTGGACGTTCCATTGCTGGCATTGTTAGACCTTCTCGCCCGTCTGCATCGTTCCGGTCTTGACGTTTACGCCAATACCCTTGTGGTTGCTCGTCGCGTCCGACATCTGATTGATGTACGTTCCAACAGGCTGAAACTCACCCTTTGGAAGTTTTGGATGCTCTGAAGGAATGTGATGACCGCCACACCCAATCACTTCGCTCATCGCGCTCTTCTTATCTTTTGCCATGTGATCCTCTGTGGTGAAGGGGCAGGTTATTGCGCCTGCCCCGGTTTCCCTACTCAGCCGGGTATCCCGGCCACGGACTAACGAGCCTTCTTGGAACGGCCAGCCTTGCGGCCCTTGTGCCGACGATCAACCATGATAAAGGCTCCTTTCTGGGTTTCGTCCCGGTTTTTTAGTCAGCAGCGATGTTCTGCGCCGGGTGGCCTGCACCACCATAACGATCTCCAGATAACCGGAGGTCCAGCAAGAGCAAAGAAATGCCGCTCGGTTTCCCGAACGGCTGTCAGTTCCATCCCGGTTGCCCGGAGTCCCTGTCCTCTGCCTCACTGTAGATAATCTTTATCCACGGAGAGCAAAGTCCGCAACAACAAAATACTTCGTTACTTCAATTTCTCTTTCATTTCTCGAAAAATTGAAATCACTCCGCCGTTGTCCGCGAAGTCGATAGTCACACGGCCAGCGGATTTCGCCATACGTGCCTTCTGTAAGGCCGCAAGAATCTTCGGAAGATCGAGTTCTTCGAACTTGTCGTGCTGCAATTCAGGAGAATTCATCTATTTTTTCCCGCCGTGCCCGCCGGGTTGTATACCCGCTGCCGCCATCGCTTGAGCCTGAGCCTTCATTTCCTCGGACAACTCTGCGTCATTCTCAGCCAAGTTAATATTCCAATCCAACTGCTCATACAGTTTCTTCCGAGAGAGGTCTTTGTTCTTGCGGAGTGCAAAGCAGATTTGGGTACGATCTTGGCGCTGGACGTTCAACAAAGTTCCCTTTGTACATTTCAGAGTGAAGCGACGGACAAAGGATTCTGAATTGATGCCGTCAGGAATCAACGTGCCGGGATTGGCGTCCATATCTTCCTTGGTCAACCCCTTTGGCCCAAGCATCTCCATGCGATGCGCGGCATGGTGAAACTGTAGAGACTCGCCAACCCACAAAGTTCCAACGGTATCTACAAAATCCTCCATGTTGCGGCCCATCAAACGAATCGGCGTGCTCTTGGAGAACGTGATCCTGTCCAACGTGTCGGCACCCGGAACCTGCTTCTTTCCCGAAGCCTGATCCATAGCCGAACCGCTACTCATTTGTTTCATCGACTTCTCAACTATTCCGTATGCGGTTAGAACATACGTCGGAACATTCGGGGGCTGCTGCCATGATGGAGGCGACGGAGCGTTCTGACTGTAAGACACCTTCAGTCCCGGCTTCGAACTGTCAATCGCTCTCAATGCTTCTGGGTGAATGGCACTTTTTGCCGCAAGCAAAGCAGGATTGACGGCCTTCTTAACGCACTGAAGCAAGCCCGCCATGATCTGATTCAAAATGTCCTGCTGCGACATCCACGGCTTGACAACGCTCATCGCGTACTTCTGCCACGGAACTGCGTAGAGTCCGAGAACAGCGAACGGGAACTTGCGGTGGTAGTACGGATTCGGTTCGTCGTAGAGCGTGACAGAGTTCGACCGGACAATCAACCTGCCGCGAGGGTAAAGAGGCTGTCCCGGCTTCACCCAATAGCCCCAAACCGCCTCCTTTGGCCCCATCCATATCACGTTGGCCGAAGAATTGATTGTCGAGTCCTTCATCCAGAACTCGCGTACCTCAGCGGTCGGATAGACACTCTCAATCGAATTCCTTTCGGAAATCCCCATCAACCGTCGCATACCCAGAGACAGCGTAGGGTAGAACTGAGGCGAGACCGTGACTGGCGATTGTGTATCGACGCTGTACTTGCCTCTCTGTTCCTCCGGCCTTACCAGCGGTCCCATCCTCGGGAACGCCCGCTTGATCCACTCCAGCGTTCTAACCTTGCGGTAGATGACGCATTCATCGTCCTGAAGGTTGTCTCCACCTTCCCCAAGCCGTAAGAACGAAGAGATTGGGCAATACTCGAAGGAGATGTCTCCATCGGAAATATCTCCGCTATAGCCCTTCGCAAACGGGTTCCAGTAAATTTTCGCCGGAGCCGAAGTCAACATCCCGAACATCGTGCAGAACGCTAGTGACCGTTCGAAGTGGGAGTTCGCTGCCCAGCCTTTCGCAAGACGGTTTTCAATGTCAACAACCTTGGAGTAGTCCCCAGACCCACCCGCATCCTCGACTTGAAACATCGGCTTCACGTCTGTCAGAAGCCCGATTGTCTCCCAGAACATTGCCATAAATTCGTTTGACACTGGCTTTGCCCGGTATGCAGGCATGTTCTCTCTCCACTGCATCCCTCCGAGATAGTCGAGAGCAGAGGAAATTTCCTTGATCTCGGGGACTTCCTGCTGTGCGGCTACGGCTTCCTCGAAGGCGCTGTCCGTCCACGCGCCGAGTCTCGTGTAATATTCGGACAGATTTTTTCGGCTTGAGTCGCCGCTACTGTCTCGTTCGTTCGGAATAATCTCGGGAAAAGTTACGAGCGCCATGAGTTAGAGCCTATCTCTAAAACCAAGAATTTTCGAGTCCATTCTTCAAACACCGGGACACCCACACGGCTAACGGCATATTCTCCGCACGCGCTCGATCTGAGGCATTGGCAAACTGATCTTCAAGGTTTACTACGACTCTCCCCACACTCATCCCTTCATATGCCTTCAAATCCTTCACTGCGGCCTCGGACAACTGCTTCGCTTCCTTGATCTCCTCTGTCAACGCATAGACCATGCCGTAGAGATGGCTTCCGTTCTTCGGACGTTCCTTCAAGATCGTGGCAAGCCGATGAAGGTCTGTCTCCCCTACAACCAGCACTTCTCCCTCAGCCATCATGCTCAGGACTCCGGCCACGGTCGCATCGGCCTTATCTCCGAATCGGCTCTGGATGGAGTTCTTGACTCTTACAGGCACGTTAACCGTGATCGGGGTATGGTTCGGCTGATTGACTGATTTCTGTTGCTCCATCTTGAACTCGATCTGAGGACGGAGATCGAGAAAATCTTGCATGTCGGCCCACTGGTGTTCTGCAACCTTCGAGCATTTCAGTATCCGGCCTTCCGCTACAATTTCGTTCGTGTCGCCCGTGGCTCTCTTGCATGACGGACACGAATATCCTGTTCTAAGTGATGGCATCTAATTTCCTCCTATCGCTGATCTCAACATCCAGTGCTTGAAAATCTCAACTAAGTACAGACACTCCGCAAGTGTCATCCCGTTGTCCAGAGACCCCGCTATCTCTTTCGATTCGAGTTCGTAGAGAACCAGAACCTTCCTCATGTCGGGAGCCAGTTTCAATGCTTTTTGAAGGCACTCTTCGGCAGTATCTTCGTCGTTACGCTTTGGCATCACGGTCAGCATCTACTATCTCCTTGCACTCAACAATTGGAACCTCAAACCGCTTGCCGTCGTTCTTACAGGGAAACTGGACTGAATTGTAGTGAGTAGAAATCAGTTCCCCTTTTTTCAAAGCTACGGACAACATCCGTCCACACTCTAAACACATCGAGTTTGGATACACAACAACTTTACTCACGTTCCCTCCGAGTCCAAAATTTGGACTGACTCACCACAGCCGAGCCAAAGCCCCGGCCTTTGCCAAACGCATCATTCCCCTCTGAAATTCAGGACCGTGAGATTTCTTTGGAGGAGTAACCCAAAGTCCAATTTGTAAGTGAACCATCTCGTGCAGCAACGTCATGTAGGACTGCTCTACATCATCCCAAAGCCGCGTGTTGATTAAGATCAAATGCTTTCCTTCGCACTTTCCGTAGGACTTCGGAATCTGGCTGCACTTCATCATTCCGTGAACGTGGCAAGCTCCGCTGGCATCGTGATTCAACTCGTAGTGCCAGTCCACAACCGTATCCTTCGGCAATATCCCGTCAAAATACTTGCGGTTGTACTCGTTGAACTTCCGCTTCATCTGAGCGTTCATGCTTCTTGCCTCGCGTACTGTGCAAACAATTCTATCTTCGCTTTCTTTCTTTTACACCCAACGCCATGCTTCAGGATCATTCTCAAGTTCCTCTTGCTGCTCCTCAAACTCCGCAATCGCCTCTGCTGTTATGTCCTCCTCAGGCATCCCTTCTTCGAAGTGAAGCCTTCGGGCCGTACCGTCCTTATCGTGGATGGGGCTGTAGTCGATTGATTGATAGTCCGATGGAACCTTATGCTTCTTCCCGGCCAACTCCACCGTCGCCGTCGCTCCTGATGTTCTCTCAATCATTGATCCAGGGTGCTTGCCCGCAATTCTCTGCGCTTCGTTCTGCGAAGTCGTCTCTGCAATCTTTGTTCTCCAACGGTCAAGGATCGTGAAGCGGTTTGCTTCTGCCGGAACCTCTTGGGACTTGTCCCTTTGCCGTTGCGTCTCTTCTCCATCGTGCCCACAGTACAGCGCGATATGCAGCGCCATCACCAAGTCAGCGTGAGCGCCTTCCTCATTTTCTTCCGCTCCGTCTTCGGTGAAATCTTGGAACTCATCGACTGTGAACTTGTCCCGAATAATCAGAAGATCATCTATCAAGACTTTCGACATCTTTGACATCAAACCACGCTTAGACTTGTAATCAGTCCACCAGCCAATTATGTCGGTCATGAAGTGCTTCAACCTGTCCATACGCTTGAACCGAAATATGTTCTCGTATTCGAGTTGCCGGACAAGTTCGTTGTTCGTGACCATCCCCATTGAATTTACTTCGACAGCAGCGAGTGCTTCGTTGTACATCCAGCCAATTGCAAGCACCTTTTCGGCAAGCGATTGAGGATCAATGTATCCGTGCCACATGGCTACCTGCTCATCTTTTTGGTAGCCACTGCTCATCTTTAGAACCTGAATTGCAGAGTAGTGTCCTCCGTCATTTCCAAGTGACACGTCCACACCCATCACATATTGTTCTTTTTTGATCGGAAGTTCCCAAATGTGGAACCTGTTTTCAGTTTTGGGGTAGTGAATCTCTTCCGTTTTTTCTACTCTGTGAATGTGAGTGACTGGCTTCCCGGCCTTGAAGTCGTAACTGATTTCTCCAATCCACAACGGCTTCATTATCTTCTTGCTGAGTTTGTTGATGATGCCACGGGGATAAGCCGTGATGACTCCGGTCTGAAAACTCTCCTCTGCGTTTGCCGAATTGTGAACGAGGATTCCGTTTGCAGAAAACAGATGGGAGTTAGCTACTGTGATGTCGAAAACTTCCTCTTCGCCTTCGGGAGAGACAGAGATTACTTCATCCTGAAACACGATTTTTGCCTGTGGCCGCCCAATCTTCTTTTCGACAACCCTCTGGCGACTACGCTTCCTTTCACCGATAAATCCTATTTCCTCGCAGAACCGCCTAGCTTCGGCTGCCCGCAAGTCAAGAGCATTCCCAATGAACATTCCTCCTCTGGGATTTTTCTTATTTTGACTAACTAGCCTCGACGTGATCCCAAACCCAAGCAGCAACACTTGAATGTTTCGTAGAAATTCTTTCCCTTTTGCGAATAGCGATACGCGGCTGCCTTCATATCCACAGAATCCGTCGGCCTCAAACAGACCACGCAAGAACTCTTTGACGATATGCTTAGGTGATTTGAAAATGATTTCCGGCACCATAACGCGACGGTGCGGCTTTTCCTTTTGCCATATTCCCATCCGCTTGAGTGTGTGTGCGAACTCTGCACAGCCGACCGATATATTCACTCCTCTCTGTTTAGTTCCAGACGGTCTTGCGTGGCAAATTCCAAAATACTTCGTCATCAAACGGCTGATGTCTTCGACGACATCTTGATCCTTTTTGTTGCAAGCAAAGATCACAGACGTATGGTGATAGCAACCATCTCCCATAAAGTACCCAAGAAATCTGGCAATATCCTCATCGACAAGGATGGAGCACGATATATCGAATGGTTCTTTCCACTCAATGCGTTGTAGGCTTTTCCCAAATTCTGGTGGACAAAGCGTTACGGTATGCCCACTTAAATCTCCCAGTTGAATATCGCCACTGTCTAATGTCGGAACACGATGCTCAAACGTACCGACTACGTTGTAGCCTAATTTTGTGACAGCCCTATAGACCTTGGCAGTTCCCTGAGGCAGCCAGTTGGTAATCGCATTTCCTCCAGCCGAGAGGTCTGCGTGGCTCTTCAATTCCCCGATTGGGACAAGTCCGCTGCTAGTCGAAATTAGGGTTGATCCAATCAGACAATATTCCTGCGCGAACATCTTGTCGTCGCCGTGCGTAGCTATGAAACCTTGAAGTGTCTTGCGTCTCCAGTTGAGGACTTCATCCTTAATGAAGAATCCGTTTTCCTCTTTAATCTGGGTCCGCAATAGACGTTCATCTTCCGTCAGAACAAAAGTCTCGCCTTTCGGAATCGGAAGTGAGTAAGTTTTCTCACGGCGGTAGAACGGAATGTAAATCGGCCTCCAGTCAATGTCTCCCGACTCTGCCTTGCGCCACAGATTGTGCCACGGATTATTTCTTCCTTTCGGGGTAGAGATCATCACGTAGAACCCATTCGCAGAGTTCATCGTAGGAAACAGAGCAAGCGTAAGCTGCTTCGCATCACTCCAGAATGCCAATTCGTCTAGGTGAGCATACTTGAACGTCTTTCCTCTTCCGGCCCCGGTCGGCTTGTTTCCGTTATCTACATAGATTCTTGTTTTCAAACCGGGACGAATGTCGCGTAGTTGGTCGTCTTTCTCATCAAAGTCAATGAACTTTCCAGCCTCTTGATAGCGGATTCTAGGACGCATCCACCACGGCAGGAAGTCCAACGCCGCCGCATACATGTCAACGATGAACCGGGACTGATCTGCGTCTTGAGCAACAATCAAGGTGTTGACGTGCTTACTAAAGATTGTCTTGTGAAAGATTTCTCCGCCAATGTAGGTGCTTCCGCCCATCTGACGAGCCTTGTCGATGATGGCTTTTACTTTTCCATCTTCTATTTCTAAACGTCTGAATTCATCGTGGAGAATTTCCTGAGAATCCCAGAACGGATATAGACCCGTGAACCCTTTGTCTTCGGTTTTGATCGCATAATAATTACTCAGGAAATAACGGCAGTCCGTCATGCAGTGAAGAATTTCTTGGTCAAGCCAATCGTTGTCACTAGCCGATAGGTGATCTCTTGCTTGATCCGAATCACCTTTGTACTTTTGAAGGTGAAGGTCCAGAATTTCGATGATCTCAGCTAAGTACGGGTTGGCTCGATTGATTGACTGCATGGCTAACCATTCTCCTCTTCCCCGTCATCCTCATCATCGTCATCATCGCCAGCATCAATCTCTTTCGGGACTCCGATAACTTCCGGGGGAAGAAGGTTATGTTCCTCTGCCTTTTTCCGAAGCCTAGACAGACGCTCCTCATAGGTTTCCGCCCCGCTCATGTTTGCGATCTGGTTTACCGGATTGAAGTTGTTCTCAACTAACGGACCCTTCGGCTGCTGTGTGGCAACGATGGAGTTCAACACCCGCATTGCTTCCAAACGGGTAATTTTGTCTTCCATTCGCACTACGTTTGTCTTTCCGGTTTTTTCGTTCTTGACCTCAACCAACTCCGTCGCGGCCAGCAAATTATGTAAAGTCTCTTTGGCTTGAGGAATCGAGGAAATTACAAGGTCGCGCAAGGACAGATCAAACTCTACTCGGTCGTTCCGCTTTCGGTAGGCATCGACCTCCACAATAGACTGCTTGGCCGTCGCTACAGAGATGCCCTCTGACTTCGCAACGGCCTTTGCAGCTTCTTCTGGAGAACCACCTACGGCCTGCGCCTTGAGCCATCTCATCAGATGGAGTGGATTGTCCATCAGGCTCTTGCGGTAGACCTCACGTACTCCTTGCTTCTTAGGCATTATGCCTCTTCCCCTACGGCTGCACGCGGTTCATCTTCGTTGTCCGGCTCAATTCCCCTAGCTCGGAGTTCTTCCAAAGCCTGAGCATCCATTATGTCCTGTTCATCCTGCTCAAGAATTCTCAAGTCCGTATCTTCCGGCTTGGCTGGTTCTGCGGTTGGAAACTTGTCCCAAACCGGAGTCGGGAACGGTGGTGCTCCAGTTGAAGGAGGCATCGTTGACGCTCGTCCTAGAGGCGGTTGCGGATTCTCTTGTCCAAAATTTGGATTCGCAGCCTGCGTAATCGACCGCATGAAGGACAACTCACCATGTACCGCTACTAGAGATGCACGGGCCTCATAGAGACGCATGGTGACTTCTTTGATGGCTGTGTTGGTTTTAATTAAGACCGTAACGAGGTCTCTTACTAGCCTCCACACACCATTGATTCCTCGCACAATGTAGAAGACAGCTACGAGGAACAAGGCCGTCGCCAGAACGCTCAGTAGAACTACATCCAACACACTCACACGACTACCTCACTCGGCCTCACAGCCGTACATTCAGCCGTCAACATCACGTTGACCTCTGTCTTGTAAGAGCACCCTGTCTCTTTGTTGTGACACTCGTAGCGGATACACTCAACTCCGCGACGGCTCTTGATGACTTGCGGTTTCAAAATGCTTCCGCACGTATGACATGCCACGTCAGCGGCAACCAGTGGTGAATGGTCGGGAACAGTTTTCTGCAAGGTGTTTCTCCTTTGAAGCAAGATAGATAGCTTGTTGAATTCTCCAACTTCCGAACAGCCTCAACACTTCCTTTTTTCGAACATCGTTCACTCGGTCAATAAAGAATGTCCCGGTCAGATGATCGAGTTCGTGTTGAGCCACAACCGCATCCATGCCTTGAAGTTCGTACACTTCTCTCCAATGAGGATTCTGCGATGTTCCAAACTCAATCTTTATTTTCTGAGGACGGGGAACCTTACACCCGTTGCCGACCGGAGGGATGCTCAAGCACGCTTCAAACCCGTCAATCTCGTGCCCATACATCTGAACAATCTCGGGATTCACAACGTCTACAACGCTGCGATCTCGCATCTCCATGACGAAGAAATTTTTGAACACTCCTACCTGCGGAGCGGCCAACCCTGAGCCGTTGTTCTGCCGCATGATACTCAGCATGTAGGTTCTCAACTCCGGCAAAGAGTCGTACTCATCGAACCCTACATCTTCGCACTTGTGGTTTATCATTTGCGGCCCGTAGATCAGCAACCGCTCTCGCTTCGGAATCTCGATCATGGCTGTTATCTCGGAACTAAGATGCTCGGCTGCTTCGTCGCCGTCTTGATAAACGCTTCAACGGCTTCCGGCATAGGCTTCTTTGCGAATGCCTGAAGCCGTTCGAAATCTTCTTTCTTCCAGTTTTCGATTGCGATCCGGTGAACGTGACACGGAATGGAGTTCGTACACTCGCACCCAAGAAACGTATTCAACCGTCGCCTTGCTTCCTTCTTCCACTCGAAGTGCTCAGGCTCAGTCGGCATCAACAGATAATCAGCGGCGCAAGAGAGTCCATCCCCCCTCAGTCCGCAAGCCTTGCCTAGAATCATCAATCCATTCGGCGTGTTTGCCGGACAGACCATGTAGCCGATGTTCTTCCAAGTCCGTCTGCCTTTGGAAACTTCCTCTGTGACCGGGACCGCTATAGGCTCCGGTTCAACGTGAATGTGTGCTTCCCCGCGCCTGTCTATGACCTTGAACCCGTGTTCCTCAGAACTGGACATCGTAGACACCCTCCGAAATCTTCCGCACCGTTTCCCCCGGATGCAGGCAATATGCAAGAATCAATTCCTTCGAGTAGGGAACCTCTCCCAACCCAACCTTCTTCTTCTCTTTGTCTTTGTGCTGGTAAAGAACCAAGCAACCGTGCTCGACTGCCAGTTCCCCTTTTTCAATCTCGACAGGAGTGCCACTTCCGAGAGTCAGTTTCAATTTGCCTTTCCTTTCTCTGATTTACCCATAGAACTCAGTTCGGCCTGCGCCTCCTCGTGCATCTTCTTTTCTATCTCCCGGTTTCGGTTTTCTTCTATTGAGTTGATGAACATCTGTTTGGCAATTTGAAGAATTCCCAAAGTCCATGCGACATTCCCATTCGTGCGAAGGGTCTCAACCGCCCCGAACTCGGTCTCAACAATAATGATTATGTTGGAGTTCTTCCATCGCTGCATGACCTTCATTGCCATCGTTGCAAAGTCCGCTCCCGGCTCGTCTGCCATTAGTTCGGTTTCCTTTCGACGTGAAGCACCATTGGCCGCTCGTTTGGAACGATCTTGATTGTCGGACGGCAGAAGCACCCACGATTACATTCGTGCGCTCCGAAACTGTATCCGTCCTGAGTTTCAAAGCAGGGAACAATGTGAACATCTCCATAGTCTGTGTTGGAATAAAGAATCTTCTCATCCGAACTTACCAACCGAATCGCGTTTTGTTTGCGATCTTCAATAGCGATGGCCCACATTGTTCCCTCCATTCCGTACTGTTAACGAATAACTCGCCCTGAACCTAAAGGGTACAAGGCAAAATTTCCTGACACGAGACTGAGCAACATTATCAGGATGATGACAGCGAAGATCACGTTCACGATCCAGCGCATCGGTGGAGGAACTGGTATCTGCTGCAATATCCACCACACGACTGCGGCGACAATGCAGAGAATTACGAGATTGATAAGCAAGCCCATACACTTCTCCTTTACTGCTTTACCAAGCCTTACCTTCGTGCATCATCCACATGTCCGAGACGCCTAGACCTGCTCCGCCCGGATCGTTGTAGTCGAAGAACGCATACGGCATCCAGTAGCATCCACGATCCGTGCGCCCAGAAATAGACAGACCGAACACCGTTCCCCACGAGTTCTGTACAAACACGCCGCCGCCTGTGCCATCGGGGAACGCAATCGTGTCGTCGTAGTCGAGCACAAGCTGGGCATGTTCGCCGAGCAAGTTCTCTGACGTGGTAGGCATTGGCATAAACCCGGTGTTGGTGAGTTGATCGCCTTCAAAAGAGTCGTACACGTTGATTCCGATGCCCACAGCATATCCGCTGGCAATCGACATCTTGACTTCTTGGATCGTCGGCAGGGAGTGGTACGGACCACCCTTGTAAGCCAGCGCTTCCGCGTACTGCTCCGGCGTCGGAGTAGTCGAGTAGTCGCTGTCGTTATACGGTTGCTGAGATTCAAGGCAGCATCCAAGCTGATTGAGCGTCACGAAGGTTTGGTGGATGCTTGACCCTGCATCCGTGCCTAGGTCGCCGTCTGCGATGAGGTTGGTAAGATAGGCGAAGTCGGCAGAGGCCATGAAATCAGCCACGGCGACCGTTTGGTTCTTTTCCCACATGAACAGCTTGCGGTACATCCAATCGCGGTATTCCGCTTTAAGTTGTCCGGTGCAGCTTCCCTCTTGCCCTTGATCCCTGATCTTGCCTGCCCACTGTGAGGTTGTAGCTTTCGGCGGGAGCACAAGGTTGGTCGGAGCGTTCAACCGCAGCAACTTCTTTGCGGGATGATACGGATTATCGTGGAACAAACCAAAGCGGTGTCCACCCGGAGACAACGGTAAAAAGCTCATCTTCTTCTCCAATCACACAAGCGGCCCTTTCGAGCCGCCATCTCTTAGTTGATTGCTACCGGAGTCAACGAACCGTCCGTCGCCACAATCTTGTTCCACCTGTCTTTGAACTCCCGACTGGAGTCGCCCCACCTCGTCACATGAACAGGTGTCACCGACCGTCGAGGATGACCCGCGTTAACGCTTGCCGGAGTAGATGCTGGCAGCATGGCGAGAATCGATTCAATCGTGCCAATTCCCAAGTCCACAAGCGCGAGGATTCCAGCACAATTGGCGCTGTCGCCGTCTAAGCCGCTTACGTGAGCGACCTTTCCATCATTGACGACCGCAGCGCAGATCGGAATCAGGTTCAGGTCATCTTCGACGATATTCAAAGCCTCAATCGCGTCTTGCGCCGGAGTTCCCGACTTCCAAGCCAAAACCGCTGCACTTGCCTTCTCCGTATCCGTCTTGATCTTCGTAGCCAGCGCCGTGTTGCCCTCAATCGCCGCGATACTCGCCGTCGCATTCCCCAAGACCGTAACCAACCCCGACAGCGCCGTGTTTGTTAAACATGCAGTCATCATCCCGCACATCAGGACCAAGACCGCCATCAATACCACTCCAAAAACTCTCTTCATAAAATTCCTCTTCTCAACCCTACAGCGTTAACTGCCCTCAGTCCAAATTTCAGACTCGCCGCCAAATCCAACCCTAAGCCGCTAAACTCCCAACCGCCTCCAACAAATCCGCCACCGTAACCAACCTCACACTCCACCCTTCCCCAAACTCAACCCCAAACTGATCCTCTAACTCAATCGCTATCTGCGCGAACTCCAACTCGTCCATTCCCAAATCCTCACGCAGATCATCGTCCAACTTCAAATCTTCCATCTTGTACCCGCTGATCTTCTCGAAAACCTCCAACACCATCCCCTTCACACGCTCCTTATTCATACCCCCTCCCAAAACTCGCTTCCCAACTCTTCCCCGCCTCAAACTGATCTTGCTCAACCTTAACCCCACAACCCGTCGTGAAGTGGTCCCCCATCCATTTCAACTCCCACTTCTTTCCGCACCCGCACTCCAACTTCACCACAGCCCCAACAGCTTTCGGAACCCTCGCAACCAAATTCCCTCCGCACTCGCACGCAAAATTAAACGCCGTCAAATCCTCGCCCGAGGCCGCTAAGTCAATCCCAACTACACACCCCGGAACCAATGCCGCACTTCCAAACCCCAACATCTTCAGAAAACCCCTTCTGTCCTGCATTTCAAACCCTCCCAAATTCCTACACTCAAATCTTGCCAACATACTACATCAAACTTCCCCATTATCAAAACTTTTCCCTTGACACATACCATTCCCGTCAAACTCTCTAAATGAAAATTAGGAACATCAAAACAAAAAACAAAACTTCTGCGCTGACCAGCATAGTCCCTCCGCCGCCGCCATACCCCCATACCCCTTGATCCGAGTCGGGGAGCGTGGTGGGGTGGGCGTGGCTGCTGCCGTGGGCGGGCGGGCGGGCCGTGGGGCGTGGGCGTGCCCGGAGCGGGGCGGGGCATGGGGCGGGCTGGATGGATGGCAGGGGCCGGGGCGATCTGGCGAGGAAGGAAGCGAAGGCGCGGCGATCCGGCGCGGCTGCGTCGTCGTGCGCTGCTGGATGCTGACAAGGATCGGCGCGGCTGCGTCTGGTCTCCTGCTGGCGGGTGCGCTGGCTGTCGTCGTCTGGTGCTGGTGCTCTCTCTGTAATGCCTCACTGTGCGCCGCTGTGCCTGTCCAGTCCCTACGGCGAAAGCAAGGTGCCTCAGTACCACCCAAGTCTTAGCGGCGCGTCCTGGGGCTTCCTACGGGCCTGTTTTGAGGCACAACAAAGCCCACGGCGAACCGTGGGCCGTTTCCTCCTACTCTCCTGCTAGATCAATCCAGCTGCTAACAGAGGCGACGGGCAACCGTGCTCGCACCTTCCGTCTGGCTCGACCTGGCAATCGTGGATGCAAAGCGCGGTCACTACGCTATCGCTGCACTCGCCTTCGAGCGCATCCTCGACTGATTCATACCCGTTATCCTCTGCCCACTCACGCAAGCTGATACGGTTCGGGTTGCGGGGCTTGGGTGCGTGTGATCCTGATACCTGTGGTGTGCTTGCCATGTTCTTACCCTCCTGCCGCTGTGCGGCTCTACTCTGTGAACAGACTCGGATTGTCGCCAGTACCGAAGAACAGAGGCGCGTTGCGCTCCATGTTCCCTGCCTTGGCGCTTACGTCGGCTTTCGGCTCCAGCAGCTTGGCCGTCAGTTCCTCGCCTGACAGTTCAGCTACAGCTTCCGCTTGCGCTTCGATGTGCTGGCTCATGCCGTCCAGTACGTGAGAGTCTATCGGCTTTGCTGCCTTGTACCTCACGCCGTAACCTCCCTTTCCCTTAGCGCCATGAGCTCCATTTCGATCATGGCGGGCTGATACCAGCGGTCTCGCTGTTCTACCGCTCCGTATTCCGTCGAGTACCACATCTGAGCGATGTAGTTGTACACGTTCCAAAATTGCTCAGGCATCTCTATTACCTCCGCAACTACTTTCCCACGGTTTTGCGGCTCCGTCTAGCGCCCGAACAGAAGCCGCACGATTACGCCCGCCAGCCACCCAACCACGGCCAGCGCCAAACCAAACGCGCCAGCCGCAGCTACTACCAGAAAAAAGCCCGCAATCATCGCACGCACCGCACTATCAATCGGAAGATCGCGCCCCAAATCGGAAGCGATAAAACAATCGCCATGCCGAGGCCAACGAACGCATTTCCGTCCTGTTCCTCGTGCTGGACCTGGGTTTCGTCTTCGGTGAGAGTTGAGGCCACGGTTTCCGGCGCCCAACTTGCCTCCTCCGCCGCTCTGCACTCCGGGCAAATGCCGTGCGTTACCCAATCGGCGGGACCGTCTTTCTCGCCCATGAACTTCTTACACCATCCACAAAGGATAATCATTATCGCGCCTCACTTTAGCAGTTTGAACGCCAATACTGCCATTGTTGGCAAGCTCATTGAAGCAAACTTGCCTTTGTTTTCACCGTTTACCGGTCACAGCGCAACTCCTTGCGGTTCTACCGCTTCGCCAAGGTGACAGTTGCCGCCGTACTTCCATGCTCCGTTGTGCTTGTAGAGTGTCGCCCATGTTGCCCGACCGCCGACGCTAGAGACTGGCTCACCGATCTGCACTAAATCGTTGCGCCATGTCGCCGGGGGCAGCACTTCAAGGAAATACATATACAAGTCTTCGCTTACTTCGTCGCCAACCTGCAAGTATTTCCCAAGATCAACCTTTGCCTCGTGCCAACCTTCCATTGTCTTAGTCGCCATTGCAATTACCCTCCACCGCCAATCTACCACCCGCCGCTCAGACCGCAAGAGGCCGTCAGTAAACCTGCCCATCCTTCGAGCACCACCACCCGCCAGCTTTCCGCCACCCGCAGTCCGAACCATGTTTGGGACAGCCACCTATCTCCGGGGCCGCTGCTGTTTTGATCGCA
>Ga0182030_10001051_pt1 | contig 55596 bp, 51 predicted proteins | sample 812S3MmetaG_FD_121299 | JGI IMG/M metagenome (GOLD analysis project Ga0182030, IMG submission 121299) | Permafrost microbial communities from Stordalen Mire, Sweden - 812S3M metaG (Illumina Assembly) | ecosystem: Environmental > Terrestrial > Soil > Wetlands > Permafrost | place: Sweden...
ACCGCCGAGGATCCGGAAGGGTACGCCACGAGGGTCGCTCGGCGGCTCTTTCCGAACATGCTGCCTTACACGGTCGGGACGCCAGCGGTGTTCGGTTTCGGCGACTGGAACGGTCGCTCCCTGACTGACAACGCTCCCGACGTCATGTTTTCGATCGCGACCAACAGTCCCGTGCGGCTCGGCATTGGAAAGGAGTCGGTGACATCCAAGCCATCGACGAAATTCCCCTACGTTCCGGCCGCCCCGACCTGAGCGACGCCGGCTTTGCCGTCCCCGAACCCGGAGCCGTCGTGCTTGCCGCGGCGGCGGCGATATTGGCCGGGACATCAACGGCATCCGCCAGGGCGATGACTTGCGCCCTTGCGGGTTTCGGGTGTGATGCGGATCCGCGATGGTCATTCGAGATTTGATCGGCCATGCCGGCCCCGGGACCACCGCAAATCCCGGGTATATGGCGCGCTGGTTGTCGAACCGGCGTTGCGCGATCACAGGCGTTCGACTCTCTTATCCCGCTCTATCTTTGCCCGCAACGTGTCAGGGTCTGATTGGTCACCACCACGGTGTCCCCGATGGTCATCATCGCGGCGGCGTCGAGTCGATGAGAAAAGCAACCGATGGGCAACAGCGCGGGTCGCGTTGCGCCCATCGGTGGCTGTCATGACGTCGACGCGAACGACGCGAGCTTGGGAAACAAGCGACGTCGACGTTATTGCGGCCAATCGCAGTACGGGTAGGCCCCAAAGTACGGATAGCAGGAGGCGTAGGCGCCGTTCCAGTCGCCGCCGTCATAACCGAGGCCACGGCGGCCACGAAAACCGCGGTGGATCCCGGCGACGCGGGCCCGGCTCACATTCGTTCCGCCAATATGGGCAACGGCCCGGCCTGCGGTAAAATGGGAGGCTCCACCGAAGCGAGCTCCACCGAAATGACCCCCGCCTCCGTGACCGCCGCCTCCACCTCGAGCCAGGGCCAAGGTCGGACTCGCGAAGCCGCCCAGAAGAATGGCGGCGATCGCCGTGATCATCAATTTTTTCAGCATCATACTCTCCGCTTTCGACGCATCGATGCGGGCTTCACCCGATTATCCGTCACCTCCCCTGATTTGAATCGAGAGAGGTGACCATCGATCGTGCCTGATTGGTCAATCACACCGGCATTACCGCCGGCTTGTTCCTGGGGAATTTTGCGAGCGTGGCCTCGTCCACGTTCAGGTGCTGGACGACCAGCGACGGCGGAGTCCGCGCAATCCAGTCGGACAGCGAGACATCGGCGAAATAGGAGCTTCTGAACACTTCGAGGAACTGCAGATCGGTGTCGCCGGTGTTCTTGATATAGTGCCCGAGGTTCTTCTTGACGTAGCCGACGTCGCCCGCGCTGAAGTTCATGGTGACGGCATTTGGACCGGTGTTGAAGATCGTCATTTGGCCTTTGCCCTTGATCCAGTACTGCCATTCATCGGCGTTCGGGTGCCAATGCATCTCCCGCATGCCGCCGGGACGCACCGTAACCAGGGCGGCTGCGACCGTGGTAGCCACAGTGAAGTTTCGGCTGTCGGCAACCCGCACCGAACCGCCCTTGGTCTCGCGAACCGGGGCCAGCGATCCAAGCGAGAAGGTGAATGGATGAGGCGGCACGCCGTTTCCGCTCACCGCGTCGCGGTCCGCGGCCAGATCGCCAGGCAACTTGCCCTGGAAGATGTAGAGGTCGCGCAGCGGAATATCCTTGAAGGTCTCGGCCGGAACACCGAAGTTCTCCGCGAGGATGTCGGGCGGCGTATGGGTGAACCACTCCGACACCAGCAGGGTGCTGAACTCGGAGGCCTTGCCTTCATCAAAACATATAACGAACTCGCAGCCGTCAGGGCCGATCCCCTGCAGCGAATGCGGCAGGCCGGCTGGGAAATACCAGAGGTCGCCTTCCTTGACGTCGGCGATATAGGGCCGGCCCAATTCGTCGAGAATGGTGATTCGGCAACTGCCGTAGGTCATGTAGGCCCACTCGGCAAACAGGTGCCAGTGCATCTCCCGGATGCCGCCGGACGTCAGACGCATGTTGACACCGGATATGGTGTCCGCCACCGAGAACGAGTTTTGGGTTACCTCGCGCGCCCAGCCACCATTCTGAATGCGCCGCGGCGCGTTGTTGAATGTCGCCCAGCTCAGCGGCATGTCGCCGACGTCGGTTGCCGGCGGGGAAAAGGCCGCCGGGAACTGGTCCCTTATCGCCGGATTTTGCGGGCCGGGATCGCTAACACTCCTTGGGTTCCTGGCATTGATTGCACCCTGCGGCGGATCGTTCGGATTGCCGAAGGAGATGTCACTCTTCACCGGAGTGGCATCCGCCGCCGTGGCCGCATCCGCGGTGGTCATCGTTGCAGCCGTCACCACTCCACCGACGGCCGTCGCCGCCAACATGTCACGCCTCGAGAACATCGCTTGTCACTCCTTGTTAGGGATAGGAAACATGTACAGTCGGGGAATTAGGGACGGCGTTCTCGTGCGCAAGTGAATCGGACTGCAGAACCGCACTCTGCGCGCATCCGGTCGGGCGATTTTGCAAAAAGAGATCCCTTCGCGCGTCGAGGCTCAACAGTATCAATGCGCGCCGCATTCTCCGTCGCTCACGTTGCATCAAGCTGAGAGGAGCAGCCGTAGCGCCTCGGCTCAAGGCAAAAGCGGCGCGAGTATCGGAGGGCCAGAATAGGGAAGTAAGCGTCCGCCATCTCAAATCCGGAGTGCTGCCGGAATTGCCGCTGGAGACGGCGATCGCAATGTCGAGATAGCCTGGTTAGTCGGTGCCAGGTGGCGGGCTCATTTCGCTGCAGCATTCAAACGGCCGGCAGCGATCCGCTCTCCATTCGATGGCACGCCTTTGGCCAAACCCACAACTAGCTTCCTTAAAGGCAGTGCGGAAAGCTATCGACGCATCCTTTCAGTCACTCGGCGGGTGCGGGCTCAGGCTGGCGCGAGGTTGCACCCTGCTTTTTGCTGAACAGCCAGTTCTGCAGGCGGTCGAGGTAAATGTAGACGACAGGTGTCGTGTAGAGTGTCAGGACCTGGGACAGGGCGAGACCGCCGACGATCGCGTAGCCGAGCGGCTGGCGAATCTCTGAGCCGACTCCGGTACCCACCATCATAGGCACGGCGCCGAGCAGGGCAGCCATCGTGGTCATCAGGATGGGGCGGAAACGCTTGATGCAGGCCTGGTGTATGGCTTCCTCGGTTGTCAGCCCCTGGTCCTGCCGGGCCTGCAGCGCGAAGTCGACCAGCATGATGCCGTTCTTCTTGACGATCCCGATCAAGAGGATGATTCCGACGATCGCGATCACGGTCAAATCGAAGTTGGCCGCCATCAGCAACAGCAGCGCGCCGACGCCGGCCGAGGGCAAAGTCGAGATGATGGTGATCGGATGTATGATGCTTTCGTAGAGCACGCCGAGGATCAGGTAGATCACGAACAGCGCCGCTGCGATGAGGAGCGGGGTGCTCTTCAAGGATGCGCCGAAGGCCTGCGCGTTGCCCTGGAAGCTGGTCTGCAGCGACAGGGGCGGATGGAGCTCTTTTTCGACCGCCTGGATATCGCTCACGGCCTGGCCGATCGCAATGTTTGGCGCGAGATTGAACGAGATGGTTACCGACGGGAACTGACCGGTGTGGTTGACCACCAGCGGTGAGACCTTCACGGCCGAATCGACCAGCGTGGAAATCGGGACCTGCTGTCCACTCGACGATTTGACATAGATGTCGTTGAGCGCATTGGACGAGTACTGGAATTTCGGATCGACCTCAAGGACGACGTGATATTGCTGGAGGGCGGTATAGATGGTCGAGACAATACGTTGGCCGAATGCGTCGTCGAGTGTGTTGTCGATGGTATAGGGCAGGATGCCATAGCTGGAAGCAACGTCACGCTTGATGGTGATGTCGAGCATCGGTCCAGCGCTGAGCTGATCGGTGGCGACATCGGTGACGCTATGCAACGCCGTTATCTTATCGCGGAACTGGTCGGCCCAGTGGCTGAGTTCGCCTGGGTTTGCGTCGTTCAAGGAGTATTGAAACTGGGTCTTGTTCAGCCGGGCGCCGATCGTAATGTCCTGGGCGGCCTGCATGTAGAGTGTGATTCCCTGGATCCTGCCAAGGTTGGTCCGCAACCGGGCGATCACCTTGTCGATGGGATCGCGCTGGTTGCCCGGCTTGAGCTGAATGAAGACACGGCCGTCGTTGATCGTGTAGACGCCGCCGCCGGCGCCCACTGCCGACCCCGCGCTGGCGACGGCCGGATCTCGCATCACGGCATCGAGCAAGGCCTGCTGCCGCTCGGCCATGGCCCGGAAGGAAATATCCTGCGCCGCCTCCGATTGAGCGATGATCAATCCGGTGTCTTGCTGGGGAAAGAAACCCTTGGGAATGATCACATAGAGATATACGGTGAGAACGATGGTGGTGAGCATCACCATCAGCGTGAGGAGGCGGTGCCGCAGCACGACGACCAGCCCCGCTTCGTAGAGATCGAGCAGGCCGTCGAAACCGCGCTCGAATATCCGGTAGAGGCGGCCGTGTTCCTTGCTCTCCGGCTTGAGCAGGTATGCGCACATCATCGGCGTCAGCGTCCGTGAGATCACCAGGGAGATGAGGAGCGCGACGCTCACGGTGACCGCGAATTCGCGGAACAGCAGTCCGACATAGCCGCTCATCAGGAATAGCGGAATAAACACGGCGATAAGAGAGAAGGTGATGGCCACGACGGTGAAGCCAATCTCGCCGGAGCCCTTCATCGCAGCATCATATGGCGAGAGACCCTCTTCCAGATGCCGCGTGATGTTCTCGATCTCGACGACGGCGTCGTCGACCACGAATCCAACCGCGATCGACAATGCCATCAAGGAGAGATTGTCGAGGCTGTAGTTCATCGCGTACAGAATGGCGAAGGTGCCGATCAGCGATAGCGGCACGGTTACCGAGGGGATCACGGTCGCCCAGAAATTGCGCAGAAAGACGAAGATCACCATGATCACGAGGGCAACCGTCAATAGCAGCGTGAACTGCACGTCTGCCACCGATGCCCGGATCGTCTGGGTGCGATCGGAAATGACATTTATCTTGATGTCGGCCGGAATTGAGGCCTGGAGAGTGGGCATCATCGACCGGATTCGCTCGACCGTTTCGATGACGTTGGCGCCGGGCTGGCGCTGAATCGCCAGAATGATCGCCCGGGTGTTGTTGTACCAGCCGGCAATCAGTTCATTTTCTCCCGCACTGATGGCGCGGCCGATATCGCGAATGCGCACAGGCGATCCGTTGCGATAGGCGATGATCAGCTCGGCATACTGGTCAGGCTGGAAAAGCTGGTCGTTGGTGTTGAGCGTGATGGTCTGGCGCGGGCCGTTGAGCTGGCCCTTCGGAAGGTCGACGTTGGCCTGGCCGAGCACGGTGCGCACATCCTCCAGATTGATGCCGCGGGCTGCAAGGGCCTCCGGATCGACCTGTACCCGCACGGCAGGCTCCTGCTGGCCGCCGATGCCCACAAGGCCGACGCCGGATATCTGTGACATCTTTTGCAGCAGGATGTTCTGGGCATAGGCATTGACTGTGGTTATCGGCAGGCTGTCGGAGGTAATGCCGAGCACCAGGATCGGTGTGTCGGCCGGATTGACCTTTCTGATCTCAGGCGGATACGGCAGGTTCTTGGGCAGGTACGCGGATGCAGTTTGGATAGCCGAAAGCGTGTCGCTTACGGCGCCGTCGATCTGGCGGGCCAGATCGAACTGCAGGGTGACCTGCGCGTAGCCGAGCGCGCTCGCCGACGTCATCTGGGTGAGACCCGGGATCTCGCCGAATTGCAGCTCCAGCGGCGATACCACCGTTGCCGCGATCGTCTGTGGGTCGGCGCCCGGCAACTGGGCCGTAACGGTGAGGGTTGGATAGTTGACGTTCGGCAGCGCCGCCACTGGCAACAGTGGATAGGCGACCAGACCACCCACCAGCAATCCTACCATCAACAGCGCGGTGGCGATCGGCCGTTGGATAAAGGGCGCGGAAATATTCATGGGATCGGTGCCTGCATCGCGTCTTGGGCGGCGGATTCCTGTGCGGCCTTGCCATGCAACCGGGTGACGTGCGTGCCTGGTTGCAGCTTGTACTGCCCGTCGACGACGACCTGTTCGGTGCTGTCGAGGCCGGAATCGATCAGTGCCTGGCCGTCACTGATTTGAGCGACCTTGATTTGGCGGGTTGAGACGGTGCTGTCGGGATTGATGATCCAGGTGTAGGATCCCTTTGGGCCCTGCTGTACCGCGGAAGACGGAACGGTCAACCCGTTGTGTCGCGTGTCGAGAAGCAGCCGCGCGTTGACCAGTTCGCCGGGCCAGAGCCGATTGTCCTTGTTGGGAAAGTTCGCTTTGAGCTGGATCGAGCCGGTGGTCTGCAGGATCTCGTTGTTGACGAGGCCGAGTTCGCCCTGGCCCAGCCTCATCGTATTGTCCTGGCTATAGGCGAACACCGTCAGCGGCGACTTTGTTTCCTGCTGTTGTTGCTGGATATGCGGCAGCGCCGTCTCCGGCAGCGTGAAGATCAGTGAAATCGGATCGAGCTGCGTGATGACGACGACACCGTTGTTCGTCGAGGGGCTGATGATGTTGCCGACGTCGATCTGACGAATGCCGACCACGCCATCGATCGGTGCGGTCAGGCGGGTATAGCTGAGCTGGACCTTCGCAGCCTCGATCAGTGCCTTGTCAGTCTGAATGGCTCCCTGCAACTCACCCACTTGCGCCTTCTGGGTCTCGATCAATTGCGGAGTGGCGTAGCCCTTGTCTCCCAATTCGGAGTAGCGTGCGAGATTGGCCTGGGCATTGACCATCTGTGCCTGATCGCGTTGCAGTTGCCCGGTGTACTGGTCGATCTGGGCCTGGTAAGGCCGCGGATCGATTTGCGCGAGCAGGTCGCCGATATGCACCTTTTGGCCTTCGGTGAAATTGATGCTGATGATTTGCCCTTGGATCTGGGCGCGCACGATGTCGGTGTTGTAAGCTATGACGGTGCCAACGCCGACAAGATAGATCGGCACATCATGCTGAGTGACCGCACTGGCGACGATCGGGACCAAAGCCTCCGGATGAGGTGCAGCGGCGGCCTTTTCCAAAGCGCGAACATGCTTGAAGTATGCAAGACCGCCGCCTCCGGCCATCGCAGCCAACAAGACAACGGGAATGATGATCTTCTTTCTCATGATCCCTCTTGCTCACAAGTTGGATGTTTGGTCGGCGATGCAGCTGGGTGCTTGGAGTCTGGGGTCAACTCGAGCGAACATTTGCAGCCTCGCACGAGAACGGGCAGGGATATTTCGAAAACGCACCCTTGCAGCCAAGCGGCCATGGCTGGCTTCTCGGCGAAATTCGTCCTGGAAGGGTAATGACCAGCGGTGTCGACGTACTGGTGCGCCACCGGGTCCAACTGCGGCGTGACGTGCGATTCCGAAATGGTTTCCGGCATGTTCGAAAGACCGATGTCTCAATGTAAGGCTAGTAAGCGCGAGAGCCGCCGAAAATTCGCCACAGGGCCATCGGTCGCAACAAAGAGGGTCGCATGCTCCAGCAGCGCAAATCTCCGCTACGCTCCGTGCTCGTATCACTCGTGGTCATCGCTCTCGTGATCGGGGGCAGTGCAGTCGCCTTTGCCTACACGGCGGGATGGCTTTCGCCGCACCGGCTCACGCCCGGAAAAATGATACAGGCTCTGGCGCCCCCCAGCGGCGCGGCGCTCGGGCATCGCCGGAACCACGTCAAGGGAATCTGTTTCACCGGCTATTTTGAAGCGAACGGGAACGGAACGACGCTCTCGCGTGCCGAGGTTTTTGCGCGCGGCCAGTATCCGGCGCTCGGCCGTTTCAATGTCGGCACCGCCGATCTGGATGCGGCGGATGCCACGGTACGGGTACGCGGCATGGGACTGCGAATCTCACCGCCCGATGGGCAGGAATGGCGCTCGGCCATGATCGATCCGCCATTCTTCCCGGTTTCCACGCCGCAGGCCTTTTATGGCCTGCTGCTTGCGTCGGCCAGCAAGGATCCGAATGCCATGGAGGCATTCACTGCCGCGAATCCGGAATTCGCAACCTTCGCCGCCTGGGCCAAGAGCGCACCGTGGACCGGCAGCTATGCAGAAGAGCGGTATAACGGCCTGAACAGCTTCATCTTCACCGACGGTTCAGGGGCGGAGCATGCCGTGCGATGGTCCCTGCTTCCGGCGGCGCAGCCTGTCCCGGTCCCGCACGATGAGCTCCTGAAGCGCGGCTTTGACTTCCTCGAACAGGACATCACAGAACGGGTGGGCAACGGCCCGCAGCGCTGGACCATGGTCGTGACCATTGCCGATCCCGGCGATCCCACCGCCGATCCGAGCAAGGCCTGGCCGGAACAACGTCGCTCGGTCGAAGTCGGGACGCTTGTCGTGCAACGGATCGAACCCGAGCGGGACGGCCCCTGCCGCGAAATCAATTTCGATCCGACCGTTCTGCCCTTGGGTATGCGGACCTCGGATGATCCATTTCCGGCTGCTCGGTCGTCCGCCTACCGCGTGTCCTATGATCTTCGTACGGCGGAAGCCAAGGACTATCCCAGGACTGAAACAGGAGCCAAGCCATGATCGATGCTCGTCATCGCTTCACCCCACTCCAGCGCTTGCTGCACTGGCTCATGGCGGTATGCCTGCTTGCGATGCTCTTCATCGGGGTCGGCATGGTGTCCACCGTCATGCCAAAATATCTGCCTTTGATATCGATTCACAAGTCGCTCGGCGCCGCCATCCTGATCCTGGCATTGATCCGACTGGCAGTGCGTTGGCGCTACGGTGCGCCGCCGTTGCCGGCAAACCTGCCCGAGCCGATGAAGTTGGCTGCGCACTTGTCGCACTATGCGTTGTACGGTCTGATGATCATCATGCCGCTGCTCGGATGGGCAATGTTGTCGGCCGCTGCCTATCCGGTCGTGTTGTACGAAGGCATTCGCCTCCCGTCGCTGTTGCCACAGAGCGACGGCCTCCACACCCTGCTGTGGGACGCCCACTACTACCTGGCTTTGGCATTTTTTGCGCTGGTACTGATGCATGTCGCCGCGGCGCTCTTCCACGCGTTGGTCCGGCATGACGGCGTGTTCGAGACAATGGCGCCCGTGAGCGTCGAGGATCGCTCGCAGCTTCGGGACGAGATCGCTGCGGCGGAATGAACGACCAATGATCCCCGGGTGGCTCTCGGTATCGATGCCGAGCCGGGCGCCACGGCCGGCGGCGGCATAGCCCGCCTGCGGCGTTCGGATGCCGAGTCCTTCGTCTTGCCGCATTGATCCAACACAATTTGCGACGAGCGACAATCATCATGAGAATATCAGATCTCACCTGCGCATCCTGCGCGTCGGTTTATGAAGTCGCCGAATCAACGTCGAGGGAAGGACGTCCAGGGCGAGCCGAATGCGTGGTCTGCGGCAGGGTCTTGGAATCTTGGCAAGAACCAAAGCTGCGAGCCTATCGGCTGGTTATGCCCCTGGAATACAGGTATAGACCGATGGCCGCGCCGCCGTCTCCGAGACCAGCCGATCACCATCAATTGTCGCCTGATTTAGGCGCGACTGCGCCATAAGCGCTTTATTGGTTCGGGCAAAGCAGGTACACCTTCAAGGTTTGGCGGGGTAGTCGTATCACGTTGATTGTTCGGGAGGAGGACCGGCTCATATGGGTGACCTGAAGACGACAGAAACGGCTGCCGGCGAGTTCGAGGAAAAGCTGCGTAAGCTGATCAAGCGCGCCAAAAAGCAGCGCGGCATGCTCTGGCCTTCGGTCATTTCTAATCTTGAGCTTGCCCGCGCTGACGTTCGTTCGATGATCAAGGTCTATGACTCCGGACCGAAATAACATCGTATCCCATCACGTCCGGCGCATTTTCCGTAAAAAACGGCCGTTCCATTCGACAAAGCCAAATGTCGCCGGCGTGCGTGACACAGGCCCAACCTCGCGACCGGTCCCCGCAGCGCATTTCGGATAGTTCGTTGATCGCAAGGGACGCTCGCAACGAGAGCACCTCTTGTCGAGGTCGTGAGGTTTTCAAAACGCACGATAGCCTTGTGAAATACCTGGCATGGCAGATTTGCTGGTTGGCACGGCGAGCTTATGTGGAGTGGGCGAAATTGAAGCCGTAGTCCAACGAGCAAGTCGGCCATCTTTGGAAAGAGCGCCGTAGTTGGCCGGTGCCACGTTCAACGCACAAAGGACCAATGCCATGCCGTATGGCGAGAGCGAAAAAGCTGAGACAGCCGCGCATCTGATCGAAGTCACCGCTGGGAAATGTGCATTTTGCCTCCGCGGAGTAATTCTAGCCGCAACCGTGGCCGGGGCGGTCTTATTCGCATTGACCTTGGGCGCGCGGGCGCAACAGAGGAACGAGGGAGGGTACGCGGAGGAGTCGTCTCAAGAGCTGCGGAAAAGCCCGGATCAGCAGAGAACCCTTCGCGCTCAAGATCTCGACATTCATGGATCCCAGCAAGAGGCTGCTAGCGCCTCTTCGAAGACGGATCCACATCAGCGCTGGCCTTGCGACACCGCACCCGATTTCTGCCCTAACTTCCACGGCAGTCCCGACTGACGGCTATTGGTTCAGATTCGTAGCGCCATCAACGCCAGGAGCCAAAGAATCGGTTATGGCGCAAAGCGGGAGTTGATCGCAACACAGGACAGATCCTGATTTCAGTCACTTGGCCGCCAGGCGCGCCGTCCGGTGGGACGCCGCGTCAACGACCTACTCCGGAGATGGCTGACGACCTCGTGCCGAACGGCCCGGCGCGCGGCCGCGGATTGAAGCTTTGTGCAGCGCCTCAATATTATCGCTGCCGAGTGCCGCAATGCCTTCCTGCAGCTTTTTGAAAAAATCAGTTGTGCAAAATCTGTCATCGAAATCTGGCCTATTGGCAGGCGTCGGAGGCCGTTTCCGTCACGCCCAGCGCTTGATGCAGCTCAATTGCGGTTTGCCCGCCTGAGATAATCATTGCTTACTGGCCCACAGGGAATCGAGTTGATTGGTCGAGCATCACGCCGAGGTTTTGAGGGGAGGCGTCTGGCAGCAGCGGGTCCCGGGTTGGCGCGACCTTGTTGCCACGTTGCTGGTGCTTGGGGTCGTGATCCTGCTCGGCACCGGTGCGCGCCAGATGGTCGGACCGTTCGCCGCCGGACACCAGGAGGCGATCTCGCTGTCGCCCGCGGCACTGCCCTTCTATGTGCTCCGTACCGTCATGCGAATGCTGGCGGCTTTGCTGGCGTCGCTGATCTTTACCTTCACTTATGCCACGCTGGCGGCGAAGAGCCGCCGGGCCGAGATCGTCCTGATCCCGTTGCTGGATGTGCTGCAATCGGTCCCGATCCTCGGCTACCTCTCCTTCACCGTGGTGTTTTTCGTCTCGCTTTTTCCGGGAAATGCCCTGGGACCGGAGCTGGCTGCGATCTTTGCGATTTTCACCAGCCAGGCCTGGAATATGGCTTTCAGCTTCTACCAGTCGCTCAGGACGATCCCCGGCGATCTCGATGAGGCGAGCCGCAGCTTCCGGGCCTCTGCGTGGCAGCGCTTCTGGCGCCTGGAGGTGCCATTCGCCATGCCCGGCCTGATCTGGAACATGATGATGTCGATGTCGGGAGGCTGGTTCTTTGTGGTGGCCGCCGAAGCCATCTCGGTCGGCGATGTTCAGATAGCGCTTCCCGGAGTCGGCTCCTACGTGGCACGGGCCATCGAGCAGCGCGATCTTGCCGCGGTCGGCTGGGCAATCGCGGCGATGACGGTTGCGATCGTCATCTATGACCAGCTGCTGTTCCGCCCGATGGTCGCCTGGGCCGACAAATTCCGCGCCGAGCAGACCGCGGCCCAGATCGTGCCAAAGAGCGTGGTGCTTGCGCTGTTTCGCCGATCAAGCCTGGCTGGCCACGTCAGCGCGCCGATCGGGGAGGAATTGCACCGGATCGCCCGGGCTCGGCTTGCTCTTCCCTGGCGCCTTCCTCTCGCAAACGGCTGGTCGCCGCCGCGCGGCCTGGTCGATGCCGCCTGGTATGGCCTGCTGATCGCCGCAGCCGCCTTTGTCGGCTGGGAGCTCGCGCAATATGCAAGATCGGCTCTCGCATGGGACGATCTGAAAGTCGCTGCAGGCAACGGCCTGCTGACGTTTTTCCGTGTGGCCATCCTGATCATGCTGGCGTCGCTGATCTGGGTTCCGATCGGCGTTGCCGTTGGTTTACGGCCAAAGCTGACCGAGCGAATCCAACCGATCGCGCAGTTTCTGGCGGCCTTTCCGGCCAACCTGTTATTCCCCGTGGCGGTGTTCCTGATCCTGCGCTTCGAGCTGTCGCCCAAGATCTGGCTCACCCCGCTGATGATTCTGGGCACGCAATGGTACATCCTCTTTAATGTCATTGCCGGTGCCAGCGCGTTTCCGACCGATCTGCGCGAAGCCGCGGCGAGCTTTCGCGTCCGGCCCTGGCGCTGGTGGCGCAAGGTGATGTTGCCGGGAATCTTCCCCTATTATGTCACCGGGGCGATCACGGCGTCCGGCGGAGCCTGGAATGCGAGCATCGTCTCGGAGGCCGTCAGCTGGGGATCGACCAGGCTGAACGCTTCGGGGCTCGGCGCCTATATCGCGCAAATGACGGAGGCCGGCGACTATCCGAGAATTGCGCTCGGGATCGCCACCATGTCGATCCTCGTCATCGCCACCAACCGGCTGCTGTGGCGACCGCTTTATCTGCTCGCCGAGCGGCGGACACGGCTTGATTGAGGGACATCATGGCTGCCCAGAACGAGCCGAACATCATCGAGCTTCGCCATGTGTGCAAAGCCTTCGCCAAGCCGTCCGGCGAGCCGCTGCCGGTGCTCGAGGACATCGACATCGCCATCACCAAGGGCGAGATACTCGGCCTGCTCGGCCGCTCCGGTTCCGGAAAGTCCACCTTGCTGCGAATCGCCGGCGGCCTGATCCAGCCGACGTCAGGGGAAGTGCTTTACCGCGAGGCGCCGCTCGGCGGCCCCGCGGAAGGCATCGCCATCGTGTTCCAGACTTTTGCCCTCTATCCCTGGCTGACGGTGCTGGAAAACGTCGAACTCGGTCTCGATGCGCTCGGACTGCCGGTGGCGGAGGCGCGCCGGCGCGCGATGGCGTCGATTGACCTGATCGGCCTTGATGGCTTTCAGTCGGCCTACCCGCGCGAGCTCTCGGGCGGCATGCGTCAGCGGGTTGGCTTCGCCAGGGCGATCGTCAGCGATCCCACGCTGTTGCTGATGGACGAGCCGTTTTCGGCGCTCGACGTCCTGACCGCCGAGACCTTGCGGACCGATTTCCTCGATCTGTGGATCGAACAGAAGCTGCCGACCAAGGCGGTGCTGATGGTAACCCACAACATCGAGGAGGCCGTGCTGATGTGCGACCGGATTCTCGTGCTCGGCTCGAACCCGGGGCACATCGCAGCCGAGATTCCGGTGTCGCTGCCGCAGCCGCGCAATCGGCTGGACGCATCGTTTCATGCCATTGTCGACGAGATCTATGCGATTCTCACCTCGCGCATGGCCGAGGCGATCGGCGAACGGAAGCAGGTCCACGGCGGTATGGGGCAGCTTCTGATGCCGGTCTCGGTCAATCGGGTCGGCGGCTTCGCCGAAACCCTGGCGATGCCGCCCTACGCGGGGCATGCGGAGCTTGGCAAGATTGCCGGTCCGCTCGCCCTGGAAATCAACGATCTGCTGCCGATAGCGGCCGCACTGCACATCCTCGAGTTTGCCGAGCTCGAGGGCGGCGCCATCAAGCTGACCGCCGCCGGCCATCTGTTCGCCCAGAGCGGCACCGAGGAGCGCAAGCGGCTGTTCCGGGAGCATCTCATCCGCTTCGTGCCGCTCGCGGCCCACATCCGCCAGGTGCTCGACGAGCGCGAAGGTCACCGGGCGCCGCGCGAAAGGTTCGAGTTCGAGCTCGAGGATCATCTGAACCGGAACGACGCCGACAGCACCCTGCGGGCCATCATCGGCTGGGGGCGCTACGCCGAACTGTTCAGCTATGACGACCGGACGCGGACCTTCGGGCTCGATCTCTCCGGGCAGTGACGGGCCCCGTTGGCTCGGGGATGTTGCGTGTTCACCTGCCCCCAAACCGGTGCTGCATCTGCCCGGATTGATCTGGCGCAATGCCGCCGCGTATCCGTTCCGCAAGATCAAAAACGAAACAAGGGAGAACGGGAGGGTTGCATGTCGATCGACCGCGGCGCCGCATTCTTTGTTGGAGCCTGCCTTCTGATCGCGGCCATTGCGACTTCGGCGATCGCCCAAAGCAAACATACCAGAGCCGCGGCAACGCGCGACGTGCGTCAGTTGATGCTGCTGATGGACAAGGACGGGAGCGGCACCGTCTCGAAGCAAGAATTCATGGACTTCATGTCGCAAACCTTCGATCGCCTTGATGTCGATCACAGCCGCCAGCTGGAGCGCGACGAGTTGCGCCGCTTGACGAGGCCGGACTGGATGACGGGGCCGCCTGCGGCACCCGGCCCTGCGCATTGACAGGTTCAGCAGCCTCGGTCGCGGCCCGCTGGCTCTGCGGCCGTTCAATTGGAGTTGGCCCGGATGCGTGCCGGCGCGTTGCGGCCGCAACGCCACGCAGCCGATGATGATGGCGGCAGGCAGCGCAGCCATGGACAGGCGCCCGGAGGTGCAATGGTTGACAAGCATCGGATCGGTGATAATTTATAAACAGGTGACGCTCCGTCACGGATGCCATGCTGAGCCAAAAAAACTTGGCGTGGTATTGCCGGGCCAAAAAATCCCGGTGTCATGAGACATGTCGATGTCTGCATCGCACCGAGATCGTGTTCAATTGACCCGATGAACTCCCTGCCTGTTGACACCGTCTTCGTCTCATCTCCTGTCAACTTCGTTGCGAGGAATGATGACGCTCAAGCTGTCCGTAGTCGTAGGTAACCCGAAGCCGAAGTCGCGCACGCTCAAGGTCGCCGAAACCCTGGCCGAGAAGCTCCTCGGTCCCGCACGGCAAGATGTTGAAGTGATCGATCTCGCGGACTATCGCGACGAAATCCTGGCTTGGCCGAGTGAAAGGATGGACGCGCTGAACGCGCGTGTCGCAGCCAGCGATATCGTCATTTTCGCCTCTCCCACATACAAGGCGACCTATTCCGGCCTCCTGAAAGTGTTCCTGGATCGTTATCCTGCCAATGGCCTTTGCGGAGTGACGGCCATACCGCTCCTCACCGGCGCCGACCAGGCACATGCGATGGGTCCGACGGTGAACCTCGCTCCGCTGCTGGCAGAGCTTGGCGCAGTGGTGCCAGGACGAGGCTTCTATTTCGTCATCAGCCAGATGGACCGTCTCGACGAAATCGTTCAGGCCGCCGCCGACCGGTATATTTCGGCCTTTCAGCGCATGGGCAGGATTGCCGCTGCATTGCCGGACGCGGGCAGCAGGCCAGCATAGAGGGAATTGGACGGGATGAATGGTAACTCTCCGATGCCACAACGACAACGCCGCAGCCCAACGAGAAACACGGCACCAGACCCGAGAACATTTCGCGATGCTCTCGGACTTTACGCATCGGGCATCACCGTGATCGCCGGGCATGATGGCGACGCGCCTTTGGGCTTCACGTGCCAGTCATTCTACAGCGTCTCCACAGATCCTCCGTTGATTTCCTTCAGCGTCATGTTGACATCGTCGACCTACCCCCGAATCCGAGAGACGGGGAAGTTCTCGGTCAACGTCTTATCCAGGGCGCAGCAATCGATCTCCAACCAGTTCGCCGGGAGGGGCGCGGACAAGTGGGCCGGCGTCGCGTGGAAAATGTCGGACGGTCAAAATCCCATTATCGACGGCACGCTCACGTGGTTGGACTGCCAGATTGTCGCCGAACATGAGGCGGGCGACCACGCCATCGTCATCGGCCGGGTTCTGGCGATAGGTCCCAATGACCGTCAGGTTGACGAACCCCTTTTATATTTCAAGGGGAGCTACAGGCACCTGAATGATTTGGGCGGGTCAACAGGTTGAGATGTTTCATTCAGCATTTGCCGATGCATTCTTGTCAAACGAGTTCTCGAGCACCCGGAAGCGTTCGCGGTGTATCTGCAGGCTGGTGCACGAGAGATAGATGGCGCTGCAGATGATCTCGATCGTCACGTAAAGGCTTTCACGAGGAGGTGCGTTTATTCCTTCCGCTCACCTCGTCTGGCTCGAGAAGATCTTGAGATCGCCTGACGGGGGGGCGTCCGCCGGGTATCGCCGGGCTCTGGTCGACCGAACGGTCAGGTTTTCGGCTTGTTGCCGGCGTCGAGATCGAGTTCGCGGGCAAAATCCCCATACACCCATTCCGTCAGGATTTCGATGGCTTCGAGCAACCCGGCCCGTTGCGGCTTGTTCAGCGGCCGGAGCAGATGGGCTTCCAGTTTCTGCCCGATCGCGGCAGCCAGGCGGCGTCGCTCGCGGCCAGCCTCGGTCGTCCGCAAATGGAATACGCGCGCGTCAGCCGTACTGTTTTCCCGCTCGACCAGGCCTTCGCGAAGCAACCCGTTCAGCAGTCGCGACGCGAGGCTGCGCTCGAACTTCGTCTCCTCGGTCAGGTCGCTGAAAGTGATGCCGGGATTGTCGTCGATGAGCCGAAGGATGCGCAACTCGCGAACCGCCAGCCCGCAGCGCGCCGCATAGACCTCGTTCGCCATCCGGATCGCCCCGGTGCTCAGCACGTCGAGGCGATAGGTGAGATAGCGCTCCGGTCCGGCCTTGGGCTTGTTCAACATAGGTCTCCCAGATGTTTTGAATTGATACTGTTGCAAACTGAGAATATCGATGGTTAGATATCTATAGTGCCTGGAGAAGGCGGGGCAAACCCCGCGACCGAGGCATCCTATAAGCGGGTCATGATGACAGCCCTCAACGATTTTCGACAAGGCTTCGCTCCCATGATCGAGTGGCGCCGCGACTTCCACCGCAACCCAGAGCTAGGCTTCGAAGAGCACCGGACGGCTGCCCGCATTGCCGAACTGCTGGAGGGGTGGGGTCTGTCGGTCCGGTCGGGCGTGGGCGGGACGGGTGTGGTCGCGACGCTCGCAGGCCCCGGGGCGCGAATGATCGGCTTCCGGGCCGAGATGGACGCGCTGCCCATGGCGGAGAAGACGAACCTGCCTCATCGCTCGCTTCGGGAAGGCGTCTTCCATGGATGTGGACACGACGGTCATGCCGCGACGCTGCTTGGGGCCGCAAGCTATCTGGCGCAACGTCGCGAGCTCGACGGAACCGTGCACTTCATCTTCCAGCCAGCCGAGGAGACGTTGAAGGGCAGCCTCGCCATGCTCGACGACGGGCTGCTGACGGCGGCGCCGATGGACGAAGTCTATGCCTTGCATAACATGCCTCAGCGCATTCCCGGCTCGGTCGGCGTCAGATCCGGCGCCATCCTGTCCGGTGCCGACAGCCTCAGGATCATCGTTCGCGGCGTCGGGGCCCACGGCGCTCAGCCGCATAATGGAATCGACCCGATCGTGATAGCGGCGGAACTGATCGGTCTGTTGCAGACCACGATCAGTCGCGCGCTGGACCCGCTCGACGCCGGGGTCGTCACCATCGGCGCGATCCAGGGCGGAACGGCGGCGAATATCATCCCCGACGAGGTGGTATTGACGGGAACCATCCGCTCCATGAGCAAGCAGGGACGGGTGCTGCTCAAGCGGCGGGTGGCCGAGCTTTGTGCCGGGCTGGCGACCGCTTTCGGTACCCGCATCGAGTGCGAGATCTCGGCCGGCTGTCCACCGACGGTCAATCATGCCGAGCAGGTGGCGGTCGTCGAGGCCGCAGCTCGGCGCGTGGTCGGCGCGAAGCTGCTCGATGAGAACTGCGCGCCTCTGATGTCGTCCGAAGACTTCGCGTTCCTGCTCGAGCGTCGCCCAGGGGCAATCTTCTTCGTCGGTCAGGACGGTCACGGATGCCATCACCCTTCCTATGACTTCGATGAGGACGTCATGGCGATCGGCGCAGCAATGTTCGTCGAGATCGCGCGAGAACGGGTCGGTCGACGACGAGTGTAACTCGGATGAGCTTGGCGGCCAGGGCCATCCCAACAGGAGGACCGAATGATGTCAGACCAGCCTCTTACCGCCGACCGGATGGTGTCCGCCGCGCCCGTGTTGGGCTCGAGCCTGAGCCGAAGGCACGGAATCTTCGCCGTCACGATCGGGAACACGCTCGAATATTACGATTTCACGGTCTACACGTTCTTCGCGGTCATGATCGGCCGACAATTCTTCCCGGTCGACAATCCCTGGAGCAACCTTCTTCTTTCCGTGGCCACGTTCGGCGTCGGCTTCCTCACCCGACCGGTCGGGGCGATCTTCATCGGGGCGCTTGCGGACCGCTCGGGCCGCCGGGCGGCCCTCAATGTGAGCATCGTCCTGATGGCGCTCGGCACCGCCTTGATCGCCTTCACGCCGGGTTACGCCACGCTCGGCGTCGCTGCTCCGATTCTGCTCGTGGTCGGCCGCCTCGTTCAGGGTTTTGCGGCCGGAGGCGAGACCGGATCCGCGGCCAGCTACATGATCGAGGTCGCGCCGCCGGCCGAGCGGGGCTATTTCGGCAGCTGGACCAATGCCGGTCAGGGTCTCGCGCTCGTTCTTGCCGGCATCGTCGCCATCGGCCTCTCGGCCACGCTGCCGCAGGCAGACGTGGAGCGCTGGGGCTGGCGAGTTGCGTTCGCGGTCGGCCTCTTGATCGTCCCGGTCGGCATTTACGTGCGGCGGCACATCCCGGAGACGATCGAGAGTGCTTCAGTGCACGGCAGTACCGGCGCTGTCCTGAAGGAAATCGTCCGTTCCCAGCTTCGCACGGTGATCCTGGGCATTCTGACCATCCTGGGCGGGACCGTCTCCTATTTCGTATCCACCTACATGACGAGCTATGCGATCACGACCCTGCACCTGCCGACCAGTGCCGCCTTGCTGGTGCCCTTCGCAGCTGGCGTCAGCGTCGTCGTCCCGACCCTGCTCGGCGGCTGGCTGTCAGATCGGATCGGCCGCAAGCCCGTGCTGATCTGGCCGAGAATCCTGCTGATTCTCGTGGCCTATCCAGCCTTCCTCTATCTGACGGCGCAGCCGAGCGCGCTGTCCCTCATCCTGATGACATGCGTCATCATGGGGCTGCATTCCCTCAGCGGCGGCCTAATGCTGGTCCTGGTTCCGGAACTTCTGCCGCGTGCGGTGCGCACGACGGGCTTCGCCCTGATCTACGCGGTCGGCGTCTGCGTATTCGGTGGGTCCACGCAAGTCGTCCTGACCTGGCTCATCAAAATTACCGGAGACCCGCTTTCCCCGGCCTACTACCTCATGCTCGCCAATGCGATTTCGGTGGCGGCCATGTGCCTGCTTGAGGAGAGCAGGGGCCGCCCGCTGGACTAACATCGATCAGGACTCGCAAACCAAGGATTTTCCCCATGAAGGAAGTCACAAACCCGATGCGCGCGGACAACGGCTTCAAGCTCGGCGTGTTCGCCTATAGTTACGAAGGCGGCAACGCGATCACGACCGTTCCCGAGCGCTGGTCCTGTCGCTGGCCGGAGATTCGCGAGATGGCCCAGTTGGCGGATCGCCGCGGGCTCGATTTCCTTCTGCCGGCGGCGCGCTGGAGAGGAATTCCAGGAGCGGTCAACAACCGCCTGTGGTCGTTCGAGACCCTCACCCTCGCCGCCGCCACGGCGGCCGTCACCGACCGGATCGGGATATTCTCGACGGTGCATACCCCGATCATCCATCCGATCGTCGCCGCCAAGGCGATGGCCACCATCGATCACGTCAGCGGCGGTCGCGCCGGCGTGAATATCGTGTGCGGCTGGAACAAGGCCGATTTCCTCATGTTCGGGATTCCGGAATTGCCCCATGACGAGCGCTATGTGCAGGGCCAGGAATGGTTCGACATCTGGTCGCGCCTGCTGGCCGGATCGCCCGAGCCGTTCGACTATGACGGCAAGCATTTCCCCGAGCTGGAGGGTATCACCGGGATGCCCGGCTCGATGCAATCGCCGCGCCCCACGGTTTTCTCCGCCGCCTATTCGCCCGCGGGACGAGATTTCGCGATCAGAACGTCCGACTATCTGCTGACCGTCGTCGAAAGCACCGAGACGGGCCGCGCCGAGATTGCCGATCTCGTCAATCGCTCCGCCAAGGCCGGCCGCGAGAAGCCTCCCGGATGCATCGCGGTCGCCTATGTGGTTTGCCGCGAAACCCGCAAGGAAGCCGAAGCTTTCCACCAATACTACGCCGTCGATAACGCCGACCACGCGGGCGTCGACTATTACATCGCCACCAGGAAAGGGCAGGCCGCGCTTCCCGAGGCGCTGTACAACGAGCTGCGGGCCCGGATGGCCGCCGGCAATGGCGGCTATCCGCTGGTGGGAAGTCCCGAAGACGTGGCCAACGGGATCAAGGATCTCCATCGCGCCGGATTCCAGGGGGCGGCGCTGATCTTCCTCAATTTCGGCGACGAGCTCGGCTTCTTTGCAGATCGGGTTCTTCCGCTGCTGGAAAAGGCCGGGGTGAGGTCGGCGCCGGTTGGTGCACGGTCTCCATCATAGGCCTCGGCGGTCTGCGGTGATGGGCATCGCCCACGCTTCGCACCTGCAGCTTCGGCACCGGAGCGTGCGTCCCGGGCGGCGGGGCGAGGGAGCCGAGCGGGCATGGCGCGCTCCAATATCGCCGACCCAGAGCCGGCAGGTGGTTCGGCGGCATCACCTCGTCGTTTGCCGATTGCTCGCCTAGACCGGTCGCCCGCCGGGCCTGCCCGGATGCGTGCCGGCGCGTTGCGGCAGCAACGCCACGCAGCCGATGATGATGGCGGCGAGGATTGCCGACGCAGAAAAGCGGCCGAAGGCGAGGCCGCCGTCGGCCAGCGGCTTGTCGAGGAGATCCCCGAGCGTGGCGCCCAGCGGACGGGTCAGGATGAAGGCGGCCCAGAACAGCATTGTCCGCGAGATGCCGGTGTAGAAATAGGCTGCCGCCACCAGCACAAGGCCGGCGGCGAACACCAGCGCTCCGCCCTGGTAGCCGAGGCCATTGCTGTCGGCCATCCAGTCGCCCAGCGCGGTCCCGAGAGTCTGGGACAGCAGGATCGCCACCCAGTAAAACGTCTCGATGCCGGGCGTCGACACCGTGTTGACAGAGATCGATCCCGCCCACCAATGCCAGCTTGCCAGCGCGGCCATCAGCAGCACGAACAGCAATGCGGCGCCCCCGGGATAGCCGACGCCGAGCGACCGGTCGGCGAAGTCGGCCATGGTGGTGCCGGCCGTCGTGGTGGCGATCACCACCAGCCAATAGAGAAACCGATGAAACTGCCTCGCAGCAATCTGCGCGGCGACTGCGACTACGAAGATGCCGATGAAGATCAGGCTGGAGACGGCGTAGCCGAGATCCATCGACATTGAAACGGCGTCGCCGCCGGTCTCGCCGAGCGTCGTTGCCAGGATCTTGATGATCCAGAACACCAGCGTGACTTCCGGAACCTTGCTTCGCTCGATAGCCTGATCCATGCAGTGATCCCTGCTGCCCGCGCCGTCGCTGCGGCGCCGCGCTGCCTTGCGCCTTCGCCCTGGACTTCGGTTGCCCGTCGAAGCCGATTGAGATTGTCGAAAGAGGCAAGCCGCGCCCCGGATTTTGCCGGACGGGTGGCGTCCTGACTTGTCAATTGTTGCCCAGGCTTTAGATCGGGGCGGAACTGTTTCACCAGACCGCCGGTTCCGGCTGAATGCCGGCGAAGTCCAGCCTCGGCGTCGGATGGCGACCTGAACGACATTTATCACCTGCTCCGCTATGTCCGGCACGGAATCGGAAATGCCGGCGCGACCGATCGCTATTCCTGGTACGCCTCGGTGCTGTTCACATTTTAGTCTGGCGCTGGCGCGCAGCAGAACGAGAAAGGGATCTGGATGAGTTTCGAATCCTGGCAGCTATGGGCCATCCTGTCCGCCGTATTCGCGGCACTCACGGCCATATTCGCCAAGATCGGCGTTCAAGACATCAATTCCGATCTTGCGACGTTCATTCGTACCGTCGTGGTCCTTTTCAGTTTCCTGCTGTTGCTGCTGGCCACGGGCCAGCTGGTACCATCGGGGCCGATTTCAGGCCGGACCTGGACATTCCTGATCCTGTCCGGCCTCGGCACCGGGGCGTCCTGGTTGTGCTATTTCCGCGCCCTGAAGCTCGGGCCGGCATCTCTGGTCGCACCGGTCGACAAGCTGAGCGTGGTGCTGGTGGCAATTTTTGGCGTGCTGGTGCTCGGCGAGCGGCCTTCGCCGGCCGGTTGGCTTGGAATCGCGATGATCGGCTGCGGCGCCGCGCTGATCGCATCCGGGAGCTGAGAAAGGGGCGCCTGAAGAGACCGGCGACCAAAGGCGAGCCGCTGCGAAAATAGAGCAAGTCCTGCACCGCAGCGACGCGGCGCAGGGGCTATGCTGGGACCATCATGAAGCCCAGCACCGAACGCGATTATCATCGACGGATCGCCCGGGTCATCGAGGCGATCCTGACCGACCCCGGGGCGCCCCATGGCGTGGAAAGCCTGGCGTCGGTCGCGCATCTGTCGCCGTTCCATTTTCATCGCATCTATCGCGCCCTCACCGGGGAGAGCATCGCGGAGACCGTTCAGCGGCTGCGCCTCGCCGAGGCGGCGTACCGGCTCACGGCGGCGACCGACTCGGTGACGTCGATCGCGCTCACCGTGGGTTACGATAGCCCGCAGGCTTTCGCCCGCGCGTTCCGCGGCTTTGCCGGGGTCAGCCCCAGCGAATTCCAGGCCCGGCAGCGCGATCTGGCGAACCCGAGCCCGGCGACGACCGCAACCGGGGTGCCGGGCGCCGGGATCGCCGGCACCGCGTGGTCGCTGGTCGAGCTCGTGGAATTGGCGCCGATCGGCGCGCTCTGCCTTCGGCACCACGGGCCGATTGCGACCATCAGCCAGACCTTCCGCACGCTGTTGCGGATGCTGTCCACGGGCGGGGTGTCCGTGGCAATGCAAAGCAGGGTCGGCATCTGCTCCGGTGATCCGGAACAGGGGGATGGCTTCTGCTATCTTGCCGGGATGGTGCCGACGGTGCCGATCGCGCCGGTCGACGGCGTAGAAGCCGTGCGGATCGAAGGCGGACTTTATGCTGCCCATCGCCTTGTCGGGCCCGCTGCGCTGATTGCGCCGACCTTCCAGGTGCTGTTCGGGGGCTGGCTGCCGCAAAGCGGTTACGAGCCTGACGACCGGCCGGCGCTCGAGATCTATCGCGGTCCGCCGTCGTCCGCTGCAGGAAAACAGGGCGTCACCGATCTTTTGATTCCGATCAGGAAGCCATGAAGATGCTTCGCCGCAGCCTTGCGATTTTCCTTGTCATTCCCTGGATGGCTGCCGTCGTCGCCGCCGACGATGCCGCGCGCTATCATGTCGGAGAGACCGGACGCCTGTTTCACCCCGCTGTCGTCCGGCATTGGCGCGGTGCCGCGACAGAAGGACTCGTGACCAGGATCTGGTATCCGGTCGATGCCAGCGTGCCCGAGGCGGTGCACGACATCGGGCCGCCCGGTCATCCGATTGTTCGCGGCCACCCGGTGGCGATCGATGCTGCGCTGTCGCCGGCGCAGGCAAGATATCCGCTGCTGCTGCTGTCGCACGGCACCGGTGGCAGCGCGGACAGTCTGGACTGGCTGGGCGCGGGTCTTGCCGCGGCGGGCTATGTGGTGGCCGGGGCCAATCATCCCGGCAACACGGCGCTGGAGCCGCTGACCCGCGAGGGCTTCATGCTCTGGTGGGAAAGAGCCACCGATCTCAGCGAGGTGCTGGACGGGTTGCTGGCCGATCCGGTGCTGGGATCCCACATCGATCGCGACCGGATCGGCGCCGTCGGCTTCTCGCTCGGCGGCTATACGGTGCTGGAACTGGCGGGGGCGCGGACCAATGTCCAGGCCTTTCGGGATTTCTGCAACTCGCCATCCGCCGACGCCATCTGCCATCCACCGGAGATGGACCGGCTCAAGGGGGCGACAGCAACGCCTGCAGCGATTTCGCCGCAGACGACGGCTTCGCTGGCTCGCGCCGGCGCCTCCTACCGGGACCAGCGGATCAGAGCCAGCTTCGCGATCGCGCCGGCATTGGGCGAGGCCTTCGACGCGTCGTCCTTCGCCGACATCGAAATCCCGGTAGCGCTGTTGGCCGGCACCTCCGACAGCACCGCGCCGGTCGAAACCAATATCAGGCGGATCGCCGGTTTCCTGCCCAAAGCTGACGTCACCATGCTGCCGGGAGCCTCCCACTACACCTTTCTCGATACCTGCCTGCCGGACGCGGTCGATGTCCGCGCCGGCCTTTGCAGGGACAACCCCGGGACCGACCGCGACGCGGTCCACGCCGAGACGATCGAACGCGCGCGGGCCTTCTTCGCGGCGACGCTGCCGGCCAGAGAATGATCGCGTGGCAAGGGCGTCAATGCCACTGCCCCGCATCGATCATCCGCCATCGCCAGCGGCCACAGCGCCGCCGCCGGCTGGAACTCGAGGCCGATCCGTAGTTTTACCGGCCCGACCCATCGCACCGGCATCGCGATTTTAAGTTCACCCTTACCAAGGTTGTTTACGGCCAATTCTCACCTTGCCGGCTAGCCTTGCCGGATGATCGAAGCCGCTTCCCGATGACAGCGCTGCATCACCTCCGGCGCTGGCTCAGCATCGGCGAGGCCAGAACGGCGGCGGGTCGTTCGCTGCTCATCGAGCAGTTCCGTATCCTGACCAGTCAGGTTCCCATTCTCTACGGGGTCCTGGTCATCGACAGCATCAGCATCGCCTATGTGCTGCCGCCGTCGCTGCCGGGGTGGCTCCGCTTCGGCGTCCTGGCCGGCCTGCTGCTCGTCAGCATGGTTCGGATGATCTATTGGGTAAAACTGCGCGCCTATGCGCCAAGTGCCGTACAGGTGCTCCGCCATCTGTCGAGGACCCGGATCCTGACGGCAGTGCTCAACGCCGGCTGCTCGATCTGGACGCTGGTGCTGTTCGAATATCTCGATCCGGATATGCGCGCGCCGGTGGCGCTGATGGTCTTCATGGGCTCGATCGGCGGCGCCTATTGCCTGGCGAGCTTTCCCAGCGCCGTCTGGGTGACGCTGCTGCTCACCGCGCTTCCGATTTCTCTGCGACTGATATTGACGGGCGAAGCGCTGTTGGTCTGTATCGGTCTCAATCTCTGCCTGCTGCTGCTGCTGCTGATCCGGATGCTGAAGACCAACTTCAGCGACCTGGTCAATCTGGTGGCCTCGCGGGAGAAGCTCGCCGCCGAAGGCGAGCGCGCGCGGAATGCCGAAACCACGGCGCTCACCGCCCAGGCCAAGGCCGCTGAGATAGCTGAACGCTTCGATACGGCGCTGAACAACATCTCGCAAGGTGTCAGCTTCTTCGATGGCGGGCAGCGGCTGATCGTGTGCAACCGCCGCTATCTCGACATGTACGATCTGCCGCCGGAGAGCGTAAGACCCGGCATGCTGCTGAACGCGATCCTCGATCTGCGGTTCGAGGTGGGAAGCTTTCCCGCCATGACCTCGCAGGAATATCTCGATTGGCGCGAACGGCTGGCCACCGACAGCGAACGGGGCAAGCATGCCGTGGTCGAATTGGCCAACGGCCGGGTCTTCCAGATCTGCTACCGGCCGATGCCGGATCGGGGCTGGGTCGCGACCCATGAGGATATCACCGAACGGCATCGCGTCGAGCGGGCGCTGACCGAAGCCAAGTCGAGTTCCGAGCGCGCCGAACTTGCCGCCCGGGCGGCGCATGCGACGCTGATCGATGCCCTGGACGTCGTGCCGGAAGGACTCGTGATCCTCGATGCCGAAGATCGTTATTTGCTGTGGAACCGGCGCTATGCCGAACTCTACGCCGAATGCCGGGATGCAATGGTCGTAGGTGCCGGTTTCGAGGAAGCAGTTCGGGTCGGCCTGGCACGCGGACAGTATCCGGACGCCGAGGGCCGGGAAGAACGATGGCTGCAGGAGCGCCTGGCCCTCCATGCGCAGCCGCACAGCACCCATGAACAGCAATTGGCCGGGGACCGCTGGGTACGAATCGAGGAACGCCGCACCGCGGACGGCGGCAGCATCGGCATCCGCGTCGATATCACCGACCTGAAGCGCCGCGAGGCCTCGTTCCGGCTGCTGTTCGAGGAAAATCCGCTGCCGATGTGGGTGGTCGATGTCGAGACGCTGGCGCTGCTGGCGGTCAATGCCGCGACCTGCCGGCATTATGGCTACAGTCGCGAGCAGATGCTCGGGATGACGGCGGACAAGATGCGTGTCCCGGAGGAGGCGCAAGCCCTGCACAACGAGTTCCGGCAACACAGGGGCGCGCAGACCGCGCGAAACACCCGCCGCCATGTCACCGCCGACGGCAGGGTCATCGACGTCGCCATCGAGGCGCGGCCGCTGCGCTACCAGGACCGCGATGCCTGCGTTGCCGTGGCCTTCGACATGACCGATCGCATCCGCGCCGAGCAGCGGATCCTGCACCTGGCCTGTCACGACGCGCTGACGGATCTGCCGAATCGCGCCGCACTGGATGACCATTTCTCGCAGGTTCTCGACGACGCCCGCCTGCGCGGCGGCAGCTTTGCGGTGCTGTGCCTCGATTTCGACCGCTTCAAGCAGATCAACGATCTGTTCGGGCATGCGATGGGCGACAAGGCGCTACGCGAAGCCTCGCAGCGCCTCGGCGTCGCGGCCCAGGGCGCGTTTCTGGCGCGGATCGGCGGCGATGAATTCGTCGCCATCACCCGACAGGACCCGCTGCCGTCGGGTGCCGAACTGCTGGCCAGCCGGTTGCGCGACGCGCTCGACAGCGACATCGAAATCGACGGCCACTCCTTTGACCTCGATCTCAGTATCGGGATCGCGGTTTACCCCCGCGATGGCGAGGATGCGAGGTCGCTGTTTGCCAATGCCGATGCGGCGCTCTATCGCGCCAAGCATGACGGCCGCGGCTCGATTCGCTTCTTCACCGCAGCGATGGACCGGCAGCTGCGCGACCGCAGCGCGCTGGAGCACGACCTTCGGTCGGCGGTCGCCAACGGCGAGCTGTTCCTGGAATACCAGCCGCAGCGGCACAGCGACGGCAAGGTCATCGGCTTCGAAGCGCTGGTGCGCTGGAATCATCCGCAACGCGGCGTCGTGCCGCCTGCGGAGTTCATCCCGATCGCCGAGGAGAGCGATCTGATCGTCGAGATCGGGGAGTGGGTGATGCGCGAGGCCTGTCGCGAGGCGGCCTCATGGGTTGGATCGCTGCAGGTTGCGGTCAATGTTTCGGCGATCCAATTCCGCAGGGGTGATCTGCAGCATCTGGTCCGAACCGCGCTGCAGGAAAGCGGGATTGCGCCGCCGCGGCTTGAACTCGAGATTACCGAAGGGGTGCTGATCGAGAATGTCGGGCGTGCCACGGCGATGCTGAAAGCTCTCAAGACCCTCGGTATCCGCATCGCGCTGGACGATTTTGGCACCGGCTACTCGTCGCTGTCCTATCTGCAATCTTTCCCGCTCGACCGGATCAAGATCGATCGGTCCTTCATCGCCAGCCTCGGCCATACCGACCGGTCGCTTGCAATCGTCCGTGCCGTCATTGGTCTTGCGCATGGACTGGGGCTGCCGGTGCTGGCCGAAGGCGTCGAGACCAGCGAACAACTGGCGACGCTGATCGCCGAGAGTTGCGACGAAATGCAGGGTTATCTGATCGGACGCCCCCGCCCGATCACCGTCTACGCCGACATTGTCGGCCGCCGCGACACCGTCGCCCACGCCGGATAAAGGCGGAACAGTGGCGCCTCCGGCGCGTTTCATGACCGGACGTTTCTCCTCATTGCTGGGTCTACTCAGCCTCTTGATTGCGCGCCCGCGAGATGATTGTGTCCGCCGCGCGAGCCAGCGCGGCTATCATAATCGTTGCGCCGAGGACAGGATCGATGTTTCGGAAACGGACGATCACCTGCGGAGTTTTGCCAGCTTCGCTCCTGATGAGCATTCTCGCAGTTGCACCGGCTTGCGCGCAGCAGAGCCTTTTTGAGGACGTGGCCGGTTCATGGTCCGGTGCCGGTTCGATGAAGACCAAGGATGGACCGCGCGAGCGGGTCCGCTGCAAGGCCGATTACGTCGCCAAGAATGAGGGTCAGTCGGTAAAACTGAATCTGCGCTGCGCCAGCGATGCCTACAAGATGGACCTCAGTGCCAATATCGACCAGAGCGGCCGCAACCTTTCGGGCAACTGGTTTGAAAGCCAGTATCGCCAGGGCGGCAAGATCTCGGGGCAAAACGTCAACGGCCTTATCGAGTTGAAGGCCGAGAGCGATACCATCGTCGCCTTGCTGACGGTCCACACCAAGGGAAACCGCCAGTCGTTTGTCATGGAATCGCCGGGAGCCTGGGTCTCACAGGTTTCGATCGACCTCGTCAAAGGAGTCCAATGAATCCGTTGGAGACGGAGCCTGGGCTCGCCACCAGCCCGATCCCGCCCAACCCTTGAGCCGTCTTCACGCATCCATGGTGCGCAGGCGCTGGCGGTTGCGCAGCACGATTTGCCGGGCACCGGAAAATCCGAGCACGCCCTCACTATGGAGCTGTGAAAGGGCTCGGGAAACCGTCTCCAGCGTCAACCCCAGATAATCGCCGATGTCGCGCCGGCACATCGGCAGCGCCATCAAGCCGGCGACGGCGAGGCGGCGATCCATTTCCAGAAGGAAATTCGCCACCCGCTCCATCGCGCTCTTGCGCCCGAGCAGCAGCATGTGATCTTCCGCGTGGCGGAGGTCGCCAGCCGTCATGTTCCAGAGGCCGCGAGCCACCTGAACAGCGGTTGCCGCCGCCTGCTCCAGGCTGCGACGCTTGACCAGCCGCACCGTGGTGTCGATGATGGCTTCCGCCGCCAGTCGGTGGACGACGCCCGATTCCAGACCAAAGACATCGCCGGGCAGGTGAAATGCCCCGATCTGGCGCCTTCCGTCGGAGAGCAGCTTGTAGGTCCGAACGGCGCCTTGAATGACCTGATAAACATATTCCGCCGGTTCGTCCTCGCCATAGATTTCCTCGTCTTTCCGGTAGGAGAACTCGGTGGCGACGAGACCGGCATGGCCCGTGAGCACGCCAAACTGATCGGCGACAGGGCAGGCAACGGGATGGGATTTGACGCCAGTAATCGAGGGGATCAGTGATTGCGTGTGCATTTGCCATCTCCTGTGCAGCGGATGGCCGGTTTCTACGCGCCCTGATCCAAGCTGAAAATTTCGCTTGATCCCTTAAGGGGGTCTACCTACGTACTTTACCGGAGGCCCGTCCGCGGGCGCTCAATGATTGGCGGTTACGGCCTGCTGAATGGCGTCCCGGATCCGGGTGACCAGGCTCTCCTCCAGATGCGGTTTCAGCAAGACGTCACGGACGCCGGCGGCCGCAGCCATCGCGGGGATATTTTCATCGGGGTGGCCGGTAACCAGAATGATCGGCGCGACGACGCCGCGATCCCGCAACTGGCTCGCCAGATCGATGCCATTCATATTCGGCATTTTGTAGTCTATCACAAAGCAGTCGGGTCCATTCGAGGCGCCCGCGTTCAAGAGCGCGGCACCACTCCGGAACGTCCTGATCTCGAAGCCGTCGGCTTCCAGCAGGAACCGCAGCGAACCGAGCACCCCCGGGTCGTCGTCGACCACATATACCGTAGATTTGGCGGACGACGAGGACATCACGAAACGTGATCCATGGTTGATGACCAGTATATTATCCGCCATTTCGGCCGGGGCGGCTTGACTTGGCTCAATCTTTCAACACGCCGCCGCGCAACGCCAGCCGCACCAGTTCCGAGAGGCTGGCGGCTTGCATCTTCGTCATGACGTTGGCCCGGTAGACTTCTATCGTGCGCGGGCTGATGTCGTATTCCCGCGCAATCAGCTTGTTCGAAAGCCCGGCGATCAGGCCGTCCATGACCTGGCGTTCACGGGGGCTGAGGGTCGCGATCCGCGACGCGACGTCGAGCGCGGCCGCCTCGGTCCTGGCGTCAGGCTCGGCCTGCCGGATCGCCGTCTCGATCATTCCGATCAGGCGGTCGTCCTCGAACGGCTTTTCCAGGAAGTCCACCGCGCCGAGTTTCATGGCCTCGACCGCGAGCGCGATATCGCCATGCCCGGTCATGATGATCACCGGAAACATGCAGCGGGCCAGCTTCAGGCGTTTCAGAAGCTCGATGCCATCGATCCCGGGCATCCGGACGTCGGAGACGACGCATCCGAAGTCGAGGCCGGAAACCATCTCGATAAAACTCACCGCGCTCGGGAATAGCGCGACATCGAAGCTGGCGGAACCCAGTAGAAAATTCAGCGAATCCCGCATCGCCTCGTCATCATCGATGACGTAGACCTTTCTTCTATGCGGCATCGGTCAAGCTCGCGTCTGGTGCGGCGGGCAGTGAGAATCGAAACGTCGCGCCGCCCGCAGCGTTGCTCTCGGCCCACATTCGCCCGCCATGGGCTTCGATGATCGAGCGGCTGATGGAGAGTCCCACCCCCATGCCGGTCTCCTTGGTCGTGAAAAAAGTCTGAAACAAGTTTGGCTTGACGTCATCTTGGAACCCGGAACCGGTGTCGGAAACCTCAACCTCGATCATGTCGTCGGGGACCCTGGTATTGGATGCGGTCAGTTCGCGCCGCGGCGCCTGCGCCATCGCCTCCAGGGCGTTGCGAAACAGGTTGACCAGGACCTGCTGGATCTGCACCCGGTCCACCAGCACCAGATCGTGGGCCGGATCCAGGCTGAAGCGAAGTTGCACGCCCTGCTCGCGGGCGCCGGCCAGTCCAAGCGCTCCCGCCTCTTCGATCAGCTTCGACAGGCTTTCAACCCGTTTTTCCGATTCGCCGCGCGAGACGAAATCGCGCAGCCGCCGAATGATCTGCCCGGCGCGGATCGCCTGTTCGGCGGCGCGATCGAGTGCGCTTTCGATCTTGGCCGCGTTAGGGTCCCCGCTTCCAGCCAAAAGCCGGCGCGAGCCCTTCATATAGTTGCTGATCGCCGCCAGCGGCTGATTGAGTTCGTGGGCCAGCGCGGAGGCCATCTCTCCCATCGCGCTCAGGCGCGAAACGTGAACCAGTTCGGATTGCAGCTCCTGAAGTCGAGCCTGGGTCTGCTGTTGCTCGGTCAGATCGCGTATGAAGCCGGTGAAATACGGCACTCCGCCGGATTGCATCTCACCGATCGACAGATGCATCGGAAAAGTGGTTCCGTCCCGGCGTCGACCCGTGACGATTCGTCCGACGCCGATGATATGCCGCTCGCCGCTGGACCGATAGCGCGCAAGATAACCGTCGTGGCGCGAGCGATCCGGATCTGGCATCAGCATGCGGACGTTCTGGCCGATCGCTTCCGGCTCGGCATAGCCAAACTGCCGTTCGGCGGCGCTGCTGAAGAACTGGATGATGCCGTTGCCGTCGATCACAATCATGGCATCCGGAATGGTTTCCAGGATCGACTGCAGATGACGCTCGCGCGTTCGCAAGGTCTCTTCGAGCTGCTTTTCCTCGTCGATGTCGAGCACGATTCCGCTGAGATGACGCGGCGACCCGTCCTCACCCCTGACCAGGCTTCCGCGCAGGCGGACCCAGTGGGAGAGCCCGGAGGTTCGGCTCAGCCGGCAGGAGAGATCGAAATAGCAGCCGGTCTCCACCGATCGCTTGATGGCCGCGGTGGCGCGATCGCGGTCGCTCGGCTCCAGCAGGGAAAGGAAGAGATCATAGCTGACCGGATCTTCGCCGGAGAGGCCGAAAAGCCTGCGGGCGGTATCCGACCAGAACAATTCCCGTGTCGAAAGATCAAGATCCCAGGTCCCGAGGCCTGACCCTTCGATTCCGAGCCGAAAGCGTTCGTCGCGAACGAACTCCTCGGGCGGTTGAGATATACTAGTCACGCTGCGCCTACGCTCCAAGCCTTCAAGGGTACGACGCCCGGCCGGTCCTGCATGACGCTATGTATCATCAATCAGGCGGCGATGGCGAGCCTTGCTCAAGCCGGGACCAGCCGTTGCCTGCGGGCAGCGGGCACCCGGCCCGGCGGTCGTCGGCAAAATGAGGCCCGCCATGGCGGGGAGATTCGTTGATCTATCTCATCCCAGCCTCCGGCACCGTGAATAAAAGCATAATAGAATTGTAATCCTGGAGGGATCGATGACGTATGCGACGGTGATGGTCAGCCTGGCGCTTGGCCGGGAAAACGATGCCCGTCTGGAGATTACCGCGCAACTGGCCGAGCAGTTCGGGGCCTGTGCGATTGGAATAGCCGCAGGTCAATTCACTCCGCCGCTCTATTTCACGACCGGCGAGCAGGCCCAAAGGCTGCTGGACCAGGGCCAGGCCGCGATCAAGAATCGTCTCGCCGAGGTCGAGGCTCAGTTTCGCGCGGCGATGCAAAACCGTGCCGCGGTCGTGGAATGGCGCTACGCCGAGGATTTTCCGGCGCGCTTCATCGCCCAGCAGGCCCGCGCGGCTGACATCCTGGTCGTCGGCGAGGACGGCGGCGACCTGGTTGCCGATCCGTTGATCCAGGCCAGTCCCAGCGATCTGGTGATGCAGGCGGGAAGGCCGCTTCTGGTTGTCCCCGACTCCGGTGACCGGCTCGATCTGCGCAGCGTCGTGATTGGCTGGAAGGACACGCCCGAAGCCCGGCGCGCGGTTGCCGACGCCCTGCCGCTGCTGCGCAAGGCGGAGGACGTCAGGGTGGCCGAAATCATTGAGGACGATGTCAATCGGCCGGCGGCATTGTCGGAGGTCAAGGACGTCGTCGCCTGGTTGTCGCGCCACGGCATCGTGGCGTCGGCGCAGGTGCCGTCCGAATGCGGCAATGCCGCGGCACAACTCGAACGCATCGCGTCGGAGGCTGGCGCCGGCCTCGTGGTCGCGGGTGCCTACGGTCATTCACGGCTTGGGGAATGGATTTTTGGCGGCGTGACCAGGCGCCTCGTCAATCCCTCGAACCGCTGTTCTCTGCTGTCGCGCTGAGGCATCGGCCTTGACGCGCTCGGCAGTAATGCCGCGGCCAAGGGCAGGGTCCGAACGGCCGATGGCACCGACCGCGGGCGCGGTTGACTTCGATCAAAACCATGATCGCGGAAATGTGTTGAAATAACTTCCTGATCCAAACCCCTGTGCGGGCGAGGGAGATAGCGCTTGTATAAATTTCTGGAACAGGTGACTGCCGATGCGATGACGCGGAACGCCAAGACGGTGTCGCGTGGCGTTACGCTGCAGGAACTGGAACTATTGTTCGAAACGGACGACTTCAATGCCTATCCGGTTGAAGAGAATTCGCAGGTCATAGGGATAGTTTCGAAGTTCGACTTTCTTGCCTGTTTTATATTCACGCCGGCTCACATGATGCCGCGCTATCACGATCTGATGCAGCGGACCGTCGCGAACATCATGACTCCGGACTTCATCTATGTCAGGGAAGAAACCAAGCTGACGCGCGTGCTTCAATTGATGGTCGATCATCGAATCAGAAGCATGCCGGTGATCGGGGACGATCAGCGGCTTACGGGCATGATCTCGCGGCAAGACGTGATGCGGTCGCTGCGGCGCTGCGTGGGCGAATAGGTGCAGCCCCGCGGGGGCTGCTGATTGGCATCCGTTGGCTCGGGATGGCGCTGAGCGGCTTAATCAGCTCGCCTTTGCCAGACTGTCGTCTTCCGGCGAGTTCAGGTACATTCCGGACATGGCGTCGACCCAGCACAGATGGTCGTGAACCTTCTTGACGCCGGCAACGTTTTCCGCAGCCACGATGGCGGCCTGCCTGGAACGTTCCTCGGTAATGACGCCGCTGAGATGGACGATACCGTCGCGCACGATCACGCTGAGGCCGAACGGGCACCAGTCGTTCTTCTCGAGGGCATCGATGATGCGGTTGCGAATATGGTCATCGTCGGCGGTCGGATCGGGAATCTGGCGGGCAAGGCTGGCGACCGCCTGCAGCAGGTTGGCGCGCGACACGATACCGACGATCTGGTCGCCGCGAACCACCGGCAGGCGCTTGACGCTGTGCTTTTCCATCAGCCGCACGATGTCCTCGAGCGCGGTATCTTCGGTGACCGTGAGCGGTTCCGGCGTCATGATCTCGCCGACCTTGCCGCCGTGCTCGTGAACGAAATCGGTGGCCGCCTTGCCCGGCCCGAGAATCAGTTTCAGCCAGCGGCCGCGCTGGCGCTGGGTCCCGATTTCGCTGCGGCGCATGAAATCGCCCTCCGAAACGATACCGACCAGCTTGCCGGATCCATCGACCACCGGAAGCCCGCTGACGTGGCGCTGCAGCATGATGTTGGCGGCTTCAATGATCGGGGTTTCCGGTGCGACGGTGATCACCGGCCGGGTCATGATCTGATGGGCACGCATAGGAGGTCTCCGCAGGTTTTCGAATAACAACCGATTTGGAACGGCTTATTGCAAATAGCCTATTGCAATCGGTGAACCGCGATTTGACTCAGGTCAAGCGGCCAATCGGCTTCAACGCCGCCAACTTGCGGTAGGCGGCGCTTGCGGTCCGTAACAGCCGCTTTTCGCGCCTGCGGGGACGAAGCGGCCTGGCCGGCCGGCCGCCATCCCCCTGCAGAGCGTTCGCCAGAGACCGGCCTTTGGCATCGTCGTTCAGCTGCCCCAGCGATTTCTGCGCCTTGCGCAGAACTTTCAGCGCAGCCGGTTGCCTGGAAGACTTCCTGTCCGGGAACAGCTCGGCGAAAAATTCGATTGAATAGCAAAGCTTCTTGTTCATCAGACGCAGCCGATGTCGCTTCTTTTCGCTCATGTGCGGAAGTTTTTGGCACTTCTTCAGAAGCCTGTTCTGCCAGCGCGCCAGTTTGGCCACGCTGTAGGCGCCGACGGGGCAGGCGCGCTCACGCCCGGCCGGCTTTCCTCCCTTGACCGACCAGGGTCCGTTCTCGATCCAATCGGATGTGCCCTTGACGAGACGCCGATACCTGGGCGACCGCAGCGCCCGCGCCAGCTGTCGATGGCGGGCCGCCCGTTCCGCCTCCCATGATCGAAGTGTTTCCGAGGGGCGCCCTTTGCCGGTTGCCTTGAGCCGCTCGATCGCCACGTCCAGGTCGCGCACCACGCCAAGAGCGGTATTCAGCCACTTCAGTTCGGCCCTGATCTGTGTCCGCCTGGCGTCGGCCACCATTGGAGAGAAGAACGATATGGCGGTGCGAAGGCGCGTAAGCGCAATGCGCATTTGGTGCAGGGCTTCGGGATCGCCCTGGCATGCCGCCACATGATTTACGGTCAAATCCCCGAAGTAGCGGCGGGCGGCAACCCGAAATGCGGTATCGCACGCCGTCATCGCGCTGAGCCGCGCCATTGCGGCATGGTTTTGCCGCCGGTGCTGGTCGGCACGATCGGGGGCTTTACTGGCTGGTTTCCGCGATGATGACATTACCACTTCACCACTTCGCACCATCGATCCTAGGCGGTCTCGCGACCGGTGATATGGGTTTGACATCGTGCCAGTGTCTGCTCGGGCGTTCCGGAGGCGTCGATCACCGCCCAATCGACCGCACCGATATCATATTTCTCTTGCATCCTGGCAATCTCGGCGGTGGCGTCGGAGGCGTCGCCCGCGCGGCGGCCGACGCGATTTAGCCGGGTCGCAAGGTCGGATTGAAGATAGAGGCCGACAAACCCCACCTTCAGCCTGTGTGCGGCATCGCGAAGCGCGGATCGCTCGGATCGTTGCGCAAACACCGCGTCGACGACGACGGAGTGGCCCTGGGAAAGGATCCGCAAGGCGCGTTGCAGCACGGCCTGGTAGATTTCGGCCGTGATCTGCGGCTGGTAGGCGCTCTCGGGCAGCCGGTCCGTTTCACCGACCCCGAACCGCTGCTTTCGCAGCACGTCGGTGCGCAACACGACCGCTCCCGGCTGCGGCATGACAGCGGGCGCCAACGCCCGCGCCAACAGCGACTTCCCGGTACCGGAAAGCCCGCCGACCGCGACCAGCGTCGGCGCCGCAGGATGGATCAGTTGCTGAGCAAGCCGAAAATAGGCCTTTGCCTCGGGCATCACCGCCGCTTCGCCGCAACCCTGCCGGCCGAGACGGGCCAGCGACACATTGGCGCGAATGGCCGCGCGCAGCGACATGAACAGCGGAAGTGCGGCGAGCGCATCGAGATGGTCGCCGGAAGTCGTGCTCAAATACCTGTTGAGCAGGACGTTGGCGGCGCTGGATCGCCCGTATCGCAGGAAGTCCATCATCGCGAAGGCAAGATCATAGAGCACATCGACCGATGCGATCACCGGATCGAACTCGATCGCATCGAACAGAACGGGCTTGCGCTCGATCAACACAATGTTGGCCAGGTGCAGATCGCCATGGCAACGCCGGACATATCCTTCGGCGCCGCGCTGCTCCAGCAATCCGCGAATCCGGTCAAACATCGATTGAGAGGCCTGACTGAGATCCTCGATCTCGCTGGCGGGAAAGCATGCGGCGGCCCGGAACGCCGCGGTATTGGCTTCGACGATCGGCAGGATCGACAGGATCCAGGGCCTGGCTGGCGCGGGTGGCGCGACGGCGTGGGAGGCCGCGATCGCATCCGCCATGGCGGCAACCAGATCCGGGTCCAGCGCACCGGATTCGGCCAGATGATCGATGGTCTGGCGCTCGTCGAAACGCGTCATTTCAATCGCAAACTCGACCGGCGTGCCGTCGCCGCCGATTGCAAGCGATCCATCGTCCGCTTGCGTGATCGGCACCACGCGGTGGTAGATTTGCGGCGCGAACCGGCGGTTGATCCTGATCTCGTCGTCGCAGGCGGCTTTCCGCTTCGCCAGCGTCGAATAATCGAGGTAGGAATAGCGTACGGCGCGCTTGATCTTGAGCGCGCGGCGGCCCTCGAGAAAGACCGACGCCGCATGGGTATCGATCCGATGGACGCCGGGATGCGCTGAAGGGTCGGTCAGAAAGGCAAAGACGCGCTCCTGCATGCGGGAGTCGGCTGTCGTTGAATCTGTCATGCGCCGGCGGCCCTTTTAGGGTTTCAGCACCGCGGCGCCCAGGATTTGACCGCCGCGCAGCTTGGCCAGGACCTCATTGGCCTCAACCAGCGGGAATGCCGTGGTCTGGGTCCGGATACCGGCCCGGGGGACGATTTTGAGGAAGTCCAGCCCGTCCTGGCGGGTGAGGTTGGCGACCGACAGCAGCTGCCGTTCCTCCCAAAGCAGGTCGTAAGGAAAGCTCGGAATATCGCTCATGTGGATTCCGGCGCAGACCACCCTGCCGCCCTTGCGCACCGCCCGCAGCGCCGCCGGCACCAATTCTCCGGCGGGCGCGTAGATGATCGCAGCGTCGAGCGGCGTTTCAGGCAGCTCGTCGGAGCCGCCGGCCCATGCCACGCCGAGCCGGCGGGCAAAATCCTGCGCCGCGATGTCGCCCCCCCGCGTGAAGGCATGGACGGACCGGCCCTGCCAGCGCGCGATCTGGGCGACGATGTGTCCGGCTGCACCAAAACCATAAATGCCGAGCCGCTCGGCCTTCCCCGCCATCACCAGCGATCGCCAGCCGATCAGGCCGGCGCATAATAGCGGCGCGATCGAAACATCGTCGCCGTCTTCGCCGAGCGGGAAAGCATAGCGCGCATCGGCGATGGCGTGGGTGGCGAAGCCGCCGTCGCGGGTATATCCGGTAAAGAGCGGGCGATCGCAGAGGTTTTCCATGCCCTCTTTGCAGAACCGGCAGACCCCGCAGGTGTATCCGAGCCATGGAATTCCGACCCGGTCGCCGATCCGGTGGGTCGTGACGTGGCCGCCGAGCAGATCGACGCGGCCGACGATTTCATGGCCCGGAACGATCGGATATCTGATATCGGGAAGTTCCGCATCGACCACATGAAGGTCGGTCCGGCAAACCCCGCAAGCGCTCACCTTGACACGGATTTCTCCGTCGCCGGGGAGGGGATCCGCACGCTCCTGCATCTGCAGGGCGGCGCCGGGACCCGGCAACACCATCGCACGCATCGGCTTCTCCGCAACGAGCCCAATGAAGAGTATAATGCATAGCGTCGGGAGCCGGGGAGCCCTTGACCTCGATCAAGCGCATGGCGGCGGGATCAGCCATGCACGCTTGATGAAGATCAACGGCGCCTGCAGCCCCTGCACCTATGGTTACGACCAAAGGAGAGTGCAGATGGCGATCAAGGATATCCTGTTGCCGCTTGTCGGCGAACCCACCGTGGCCGCGATTGCCGCGATCGACAAATGCCTGGCGGTGGCCGGCGATATCGGCGCCGCGGTTACCGCGCTCGCCGTCGAGCGAGAGATGCTGGTGCGGCCGAAGGTCGAGATCCCGGCTGGTCCCGACGATCCGGCGATGATCGACGCCGTGCAGAGCGTCTCCGACGCGCACGGCTTGCTCAAGGCGTTCGATCTCGCGGCAACCCGGTTTGGCGTCTCCAACGAGCAAAGGCTCGATCGGCTGGCTGCGGCGGACATCGCGGCGAATTTTGCGTTGTCGGCGCGGCTCAAGGATCTGTCGATCGTGCCGGTCAGGCCCGACGATAACCAGACCGAAAAGCTCGTTGAGCAGCTGTTGTTCGAATCGGGCAGGCCGGTGCTGATGTGCCCGGTGGAATTCGCCGACGAGCTCGCGGTGGCCTTCGATGCCGTCGTGATCGCGTGGGATCATTCCGCGCCGGCCGCAAGAGCCGTCGCCGACGCATTGCCCCTGCTTCAGACGGCCGCGGGCGTGCGCATCATCACCGCGACCGACAAGGCAACGCCGGCGGAACTGGCGTCCGGAGCCGCGCTCGTGAGCCACCTCGCCGAGCACGGAATCAGGGCGAGGTTTGAAACGATAGAGATCGGCGGCAGCTCGGTCGGAAAGCTGTTCGAGGCCTATGTAAAATCCCATGGCATCGACCTTTTGGTCATGGGCGGCTATCGCCACTCCCGGCTCAATGAAACCGTATGGGGAGGCGCGACCAAAACCGTCATCGGGCGGCCACCTTGCTGGGTGATGATGTCGCACTAGCGCAGAATCCGAACAAACCACACCCTCGATGACTAAAGAGCGGTTTTGGCGCAAGGCGTTTACGTCGAGATCATGCTCAAACGAAGCCAGAGCGCCGGATCACGCACGGAAACCGTGGGTGGACTTCATGCGATCCAGGCGGCGCCAGCCGGACACGTCAAACAATGTCGACCTATCGCCTGAACAATCTGCTCTCGCCGCGTTCGGTCGCGCTGGCCGGCGCCAGCCCGCGCCGGGGCTCGGTCGGTCGGGCTATTCTCGGCAATATAGTGAAGGCCAAATTCCAGGGCGAATTCGGGCTGGTGAACCCGACTCATGCCGAAATAGATGGCGTCGCCACCCTCGACAAAATCGGCAAGTTGCCGTTTGTCCCCGAACTGGTGGTGATCACGGCGCCCGCATCCGAAGTCGTGGGCCTCATCGACGAGGCCGGAGAGCGCGGCGCGGCGGGCGCTCTCATTGTCACGGCCGGGCTTGGCCGTGGCGCGGGCTCGTTGTCGCAGGCCGCCCAACGCGCCGCGCACAAATATGGCATGAGGCTGATCGGCCCGAATTGTCTCGGCATCATGATGCCCGGCGCAAACCTCAATGTGAGTTTTTCCGCGCATATGCCTCGGCCCGGAAGCCTGGCGCTGATCTCTCAATCGGGCGCCATTGCCACCGGCATGGTCGACTGGGCGGCGCAGCGCGCGGTGGGCTTCTCCGGGATCGTTTCGATTGGCGACCAGCTCGACGTCGATATCGCCGATCTGATCGATTACTTTGCCCTGGACAGCAAAACCCGGGCGATCATGCTCTATGTCGAAGCGGTCAACGACGCTCGCAAATTCATGTCGGCGGCGCGTGCCGCCGCCCGGATCAAGCCGGTCGTCCTCGTCAAATCCGGCCGCATGGCGCAAGGGGCGAAGGCTGCCGCGACCCACAGCGGAGCGATGGCCGGTTCGGACGCGGTCTACGATGCCGCGTTCCGGCGCGCCGGAATCCTGCGGGTGTCGGATCTTCGCGAACTGTTCGATTGCGCCGAGACGCTGGGGCGCGTCGGACAGCCGCCGGGAAAGCGGCTGGCGATCCTGACCAATGGCGGCGGCATCGGTGTTCTGGCGGTCGATCGGCTGGCCGAGTTGGGCGGAATCCCGGCGCCAATCGCGCCCGCCACCAGGCAGAAACTCGACGCAGTATTGCCGCCGGCATGGTCCGGATCGAATCCGGTCGATATCGTCGGCGACGCCGGGCCGGCGCGCTATGCCGCGGCGCTGGAGGTCCTGCTGGCCGACAGCGACAACGACGCGGTCCTGGTGATGAACGTTCAGACCGCCATCGCTGCGGCCGACGAGATTGCCGCGGCGGTGACCGCGACGGTCGGCAACTACCGCAAGCAGCATCCGGGTTCAGCCAAGCCGGTGCTTGCGGTGTGGGTCGCCGCCGAGCAGAAGATCATCGATCTCCTGAGCGGGGCCGGAATTCCCAACTATCCCACTGAAGACGATGCGGTGCGGGGCTTCATGCATCTGGTGCAGCATCGCGAGGTGGTGGCGGCACTGGCGCAGGTCCCGCCGGCGATGCCCAGCGAATTCGTGCCAGACGCCGATGCCGCACGGCAGATCGTCGGCGCGGCGCTCGCCGATGGCCGCCGATGGCTCAATCCGATCGAGGTCAAGCAACTGCTCGAGGCCTATCAGATCCCGATGGTGCCGACATTTGCCGCCGCCGATGCCGAACAGGCCGTCGGCCACGCCGCCGCGCTGTTCGCACAGGGTGCGACCGTGGTTCTGAAGATCATGTCGCGAGACATCGTACACAAGTCGGACGTCGGCGGCGTTGTCCTCAATCTCACCAGCGCCGCCGCCGTCCGGGCGGCGACGGCTGAAATCATGGCGCGCGCCAGGGCGCTGCGTCCGGAGGCGCATATCGAAGGTGTCATCGTCCAGGCCATGCTGGTGCGGCCGAAGGCGCGCGAACTGATTGTCGGCCTCGCCGACGATCCGACCTTTGGCACCGTCATCGCGTTCGGCCATGGCGGCACCGCGGTCGAGATCATCGACGACAGGGCGCTGGCGCTTCCGCCGCTCGATCTGCAACTGGCCCGCGACCTGATCGGGCGCACCCGCGTCGCCCGGCTGTTGTGCGCCTATCGCGATGTGCCGGCGGTCAAGCCGGATGCGGTCGCCATGGTGCTGGTCAAGCTGGCGCAGATGGCCGCGGACATCGGCCAGATCCATGAACTGGACATCAATCCGTTGCTGGCGGACGAAACCGGAGTGCTGGCGCTAGACGCCCGCGTCGCGGTCGGTCCGGCGCAGCGGAAGTTCGCAGGTTCGGGCCCAGCCAATTTCGCGGTGCGGCCATATCCGTCGCAATGGCAGCGCCACCTCGAGGTCAGGGACGGCTGGCGGATCTTTGCGCGCCCGATCCGCCCCGAGGACGAACCGCTGATCCACGGGCTTTTGCGCCACGTCACCAGCCAGGATCTGCGCTTAAGATTCTTTGCGCCAATGAGGCAATTCAGCCACGAATTCATCGCGCGGCTGACCCAGCTCGACTACGCCCGCGCAATGGCCTTTGTTGCGTTCGACGAAGCCAGCGGCGAAATCGTCGGCGTGGTCCGAATCCATTCGGATTCGATCTACGAGTCCGGTGAATACGCCATCCTGCTCAGATCCGATCTCAAGGCGAGGGGGCTCGGCTGGGCCTTGATGCAGCTGATCATCGAATATGCGAGGTCCGAAGGGCTCAAGACCATCTCGGGAGACGTGCTGGCCGAAAACGCCGTGATGCTCGATATGTGCCGGAAGCTCGGTTTCGAGGTGAAGTCCGATCCGGAAGAGCGCTCGCTTTGCCATGTGACGCTGCGGATCAGCGACTCTTGAAGGCGCGGCGTTTGCTCGGGCCTTTGCCCGGTATTTATCGGGCGACCAGGCTCTTCAGCCGGCGCATCGCCGCCAGCACCATTACGAGGACCATGCCGAACGCGCCGATATTTTGCACCGACGTCAACAGGAAGGCGACTTGAACCTGCCAGCCCGGTTGCGGGCGGTCTGCGATCGGCACCACATCCGGGACGATCAGGGCGCGGGCCAGATAGGCGGCGGCAAAAATCAAGGCGAACAGCAGCAGGGCTTTCAGGAAGATGCGCATCCGACCCTGCCCGGTTACAAGCGGCTGACCAATGTGACGCGAAAGGTATGCATCTTGCCGCCCTCGTCGACGGAGACATAGTCGCCCGCCACGAAGCTTTCGTTGGCGAACCGGAAACCGAGCTCGTCCGGCATGTCGGCGCCGATATCGTAGTGGAACGCCCATCCGCCGCCCGGAAGGTGAACGAGATGACCGAGGCGGTCTTCGCTGTCCGGCCGAAATCGTGCGATTCGGCATGCCTTACGGTGCTGTCGCCAGAGGTTGGGCTCGATCCGGCTGTCGGGATCGAGCGGCGCGATCATGACATAGGCGACGCCGGTGTCGCCCTCGGGGTGACCCGGCTCGCGGGCAAGCTCCATGCGGATCTGCCGAAACTGCGCCGGCAGCGACGCATTCAGGGTCGGTTCGGGATGGGTGATTTGCATGGCAACGCTTTCTGTCTGCTACGGCCCGCAATTATTTCGGTTCGGCGCCGGTCGCGGCGGCGGCCGGCTTCCTCAGGCTCTTGATGATGATCGTGATCAGCGGCGCGATCAGCAACGGCAAGACGCCGTTCAAGGGATGGTGGACCACCCCTGAGAGCTGCGACTGCAGCGCCCGCGCCTCGAGCTGCAGCGCATCGATCGATGAGGCGTGAATTTCGCTCGCAAGCTCGAGTTCGCGGCCGCCCGGCGGTCTCGCCGCGATGACCAGCAGGATTCCGGCGATCACGAAATTGACCGCGCCAAGGATGGCCGCGGCGGAAATCGCGCTGCAGACCTGGACCAGCGCGAAATAGGCCGCCAGTTCCAGCATCAGCAGGCCGAACGCCGCGATCAGCGCCGCGAACGCCCGCAGCCCGAGGCCAACCAGCAGATGCCGCATCCGGATATCGGCGATGATCCTGTCGGTGCGCCAGAGCACCCGCAGGTTTTTGACGACGTTCTCGCTGTTCACCTAGTTTCTCCTCAACATGAACCCGACGACGACGCCCAGCGCGAACGCCGAGGCCAGCGTCGTGATCGGACGGTCCGATATCAGCTTGTCGACATGGTCTTGCTCATGGCTGAGGGTCTCGCCGAGATCGTCCAGCGCGGCCTTGATCTGATCGGCGAGCGCCTCGGCGCGATGCTTCGAGGTGTCGAAGATTTCCTCGCTTGTGGTGTTGAGCAGTCGCGATACGTCGCCCTTGAGCGCCTGCAGCTCATCTCTCAGCTCGCTTGAATGGAACATCGCCGTTTGCCTCCTGCCGCGTCGGAATTAAATCTACGCCAGCCGGCCGCACCGCCCTTGATTTGCGTCAACCGCGCCGCACGGCCTCGCCTTGAGGCAGGTCAATCCGCCCGCGGCGCCGGGGTCTAGAGAAGGAGTTCCATCGAAGAGGAATACAGCTTGGTGACCGAACCCTTGTTGACGGCTACCCCCCTGGGCGACGTGCTTGAGTTGCGCCCTGGCGGGTCCTGGACCGCGGCCAATGGCACTACCCTGGAGGCGCTGACCGGCGGCGTCGCGGCGCAGCTTGACCGCGCCACGACCGTGAAGCTGGACATGGCGGGGGTGGGCGAACTCGACACCATCGGGGCCTGGTTGCTCGAGAAGATTTCGCGGCGTGCAATCGCGGCCGGTCACCATGCCGAGGTGGTCGGACTCGCCGACAACTATGCCGGGCTGATCGAGGAGCTGCATCAGGTCAATCGCCACAATCCTGCGCCGCTGCCCGCGCTCAACCCGGTCGTGGCCAAACTGAACGACATCGGCCAGGCCGCGGTCGGATCAAGGGAAGACGTCCTTGCGTTCCTGCAGATGCTGGGCTCGTTGTTCCTGGCCGTTGTCGGCGTGTTGCGGCGGCCGAGATCGCTGCGGCTGACATCGCTGGTCTATCAGCTCTACCGGGTCGGATTTCAGGCGATCCCGATCATGGTGCTGATCACCTTCCTGATCGGCGCCATCATCGCGCAGCAGGGCTTTTTCCATTTCCGCAAATTCGGCGCCGATTCCTATGTCGTCGACATGGTTGGCATTCTGGTGTTGCGCGAACTCGGCGTGCTGATCGTCGCCATCATGGTCGCCGGCCGTTCGGGAAGCGCCTACACCGCCGAGCTCGGCTCGATGAAAATGCGCGAGGAGATCGACGCGCTTTCGACCATGGGCCTCGATCCCGTCGAAGTCCTGATTCTGCCGCGCATCATCGCACTGATTTGCGCGCTGCCGATCCTGACCTTCATCGGATCGATGGCTGCGCTCTATGGCGGCGGGCTGGTGGCGCAGCTCTATGGCGACATGACACCGGCGATCTATGTCGCACGTCTGCATGACGCCGTCTCGGTCACGAGCTTCAAGGTCGGTATCATCAAGGCGCCATTCATGGCGCTGGCGATCGGTGTCGTCGCCTGCAGCGAGGGCCTGCGCGTCAAGGGCAGCGCGGAGTCGCTCGGCAAGCAGACCACGACATCGGTGGTGAAATCGATCTTCCTGGTGATCGTGCTTGACGGGCTGTTTGCCGTGTTCTTTGCATCGATCGGGATGTAGCGATGACAGAACAAGCGTCTACTCCGCAGTTCGCGATACGCGTCAAGGATCTGGTGGTCGGTTTCGGCCGGCAGATTGTGATCGATCATCTTTCGCTCGATGTCCGTCGTGGCGAGATTCTCGGGCTGGTGGGTGCTTCCGGCGGCGGCAAGACGGTATTGATGCGAACCATCATCGGGCTCATCCCGCGGCAAAGCGGGGAGATCGAGGTGATGGGAAATCTGATCGGGGGCAGCCAGGAGCGCAGCACCCAGAGTGCCGCCGGAAGATGGGGTATCCTGTTCCAGCAGGGCGCGCTGTTTTCATCATTGACGGTGCGGCAGAACGTTCAGTTTCCGCTTCGCGAAAATCTCAATCTGTCGCAGGCGCTGATGGACGAAATCGCGATCACCAAGCTCGAAATGGTCGGGTTGGCGCCGGAGGATGCCGACAAGTTTCCGGCCGAATTGTCCGGCGGCATGACCAAGCGCGTGGCGCTGGCGCGGGCGCTGGCGCTCGATCCCGCGATCGTGTTTCTCGACGAGCCGACGTCGGGCCTCGACCCGATCGCGGCGGGCGAGTTCGACGCGCTGATCAAGACGTTGCAGCAGACACTGGGGCTGACGGTGTTCATGGTGACCCATGATCTCGCCAGCATGTATACCGAGTGCGATCGCGTTGCGGCACTGGCGGAGGGCAAGATCGTCGCCATCGGACCGATGCATGAACTTCTTCAATCCGAGCATCCCTGGGTGCGGGCCTATTTTCACGGCAAGCGCTCGCAGATGCTGCAACCCCAAGCGAGCTGAAAAAAATGGAAATCCGCGCTCCCTACGCAGTTGTCGGTGCCTTCGTGCTGGCGACCATGTTGGCCGTCTTCGGCTTCGTGTATTGGCTCAACAACACCGGCGGGCTCGGCCCGCGCAAGATCTATCATGTCCAGTTCGACGGCTCGGTGCCCGGCCTGTTGATCGGCGCCGGCGTGCTGTTCAACGGCATCCGCGTCGGCGAGGTGACGGATCTTGCTCTGGCGCCGGACAGTCCCCGCCGCGTCAATGCGACGGTCTCGGTTGCTTCCAACACGCCGGTGCGGGCCGACACCAGGGTCGGTCTGGATTTCCAGGGCCTGACCGGGGTTCCCGTGATCGCGCTGGAAGGCGGTGTGCAGCTTGGCAACAGCGGCGAGGTGCCGACACTGATCGCCGAGCCCGGTGCGGGGCAAAGCATGACCCAGGCGGCCCGCGATGCGTTGCGCAAGGTGGATTCGGTGCTGAGCGAGAACTCCGAGCCGCTGAAGGACACCATCGCCAATTTCAAGGTGTTCTCGGAAGGGCTCGCGCGAAACACCGGCAAGCTCGACAGCATCATTGCCGGCGTCGAGAAGATGACCGGGGGCGGCACGCCGGTGCAGAAACTCACCTACGACCTGCGCGCGGCACAGGGCTTTGCCGCGCCGGTCAAGCCGCTCAAGGGACAATTGGCGCTTCCCGAGCCGACAGCGGTTGCCATGCTCGAGACGCAGCGCTTCCTGTTTTCGCCGGAAAAGGACTATCCGGGATTCGACGACGCGTTATGGGCCGACAGCATTCCAAAGATGCTCCAGGCCATATTGATCGAAAGCTTCGAGAACTACGATATTGCCCACGCACCGCTGCATGCGGCGGATATCGGACAGCCTGACTTCCAGCTTCTGATCGATGTCAGGCATTTCCGGATCGCGGTGGATGCAGCGCCGGTGGCCGAGATCGCATTGACGGCGCGAATTGTCGACAAAGACGGAAAAGTCGTGGCATCGCGTCTGTTCGAGCAGAGCCAGAAATTCGACGAAGTCGCGCCGCCGGCAGCGGTCGCCGCATTCAACGATGCGTTCGGTCGAATCGCCAAGGATATGATCGCCTGGACCGTGCAGGCGCTTTAGCGGCGGCGGAGGTCGCGCGCCGGGGGACGCAAGGTGGGCCGACGATCTATTCCAGGGTCTTCAGATACGACAGCAGGTCGTGAATCTGGTCCGGATCGAGCTGGAACTCGGGCATGGTCGGATGACCGGTCACGATGCCTTCGGCGAAAGCCTCGGCGAGCGTATCGACCGGATAGCGAAGATGCAGGGTGCGGAACGGCGGCGCGATCTTGAGTGCGCTTGCAGTCACCCGATCGATCGAATGGCACCGGGCGCAATTATTGAGCGCAAAGGTCTTGCCGCGCTGTTCGGCGGGCGAGACGGCCAGCGCCGGCGATATCAGCAGCAGCGTGAACAGGGCTTGGCGCAGCACAAATCGCAACATTGCGGACCGCTCTCCTTCAATAGGGCAACTCTAGCTCTTTTGATAGGGCGGCGACGCCGGTCGCCGCTTGATCTGCATCAACGGGCGGTTGGGCGACCGGTCGGGATGCAGTCGGCATGCGGGTGCGCTCGCCGCGCCCGGTTTGCCCGGCAATTTGATCGACGTCAAAGACCGCCGCTCGGCAACCCGTCATATCTTGAGAGATTTAGAGAGGGAGGTAGCCATGCCGGTCGATTCGATGGTGGTTTCTGCAGCGGTGGTGACCGTATTCGTGATCTTCGCGGGTGTCTTGTTGTGGGGCGATTTGCAGTCGGGATCGAGCGGGCAGCGATCGCTCGAGCGCAACAGAAGTCGCCGCAGCTCCTGATTCGCCGGTTTCGGGCGGCCTCCGGGCAGCGCTTGCTGTTCAAAACCGATGCTTCGCCGGCAAACCCCCCGATGAAGTTTGATTTTAATCAAATCGCCGGTGGCGAAATCTGGCCTGATGTCGCCAGCGCCGCTCCGAAGAGAACCAGCAAATGAACCAGTCTCTATCCACCAAGCGCATGACAAATGGCGAAGCCGGCCTGGCGTTATTTTTCTCGGTGACGGCCTTTCTCTGCTTGATCGGGGCGGCGAAAGCCGTCGATTCGGCCTTCGCCTTTCACGCCTCGCTCGGCGCGGCTGCCAGCCTTTGGGCGGTTTTTGCCATCTTCAATCGCTATTTCGACCGTCCGTACGCCTCGCCGCCCCAGGAAATCAACGGCCGGCCCAACTACAATCTCGGCCCGATCAGGTTTGCCACGGCAATATCGGTATTTTGGGGCATCGCGGGATTTACCGTCGGGCTGTTGATCGCGTGCCAGCTGGCATGGCCGGCGCTCAATTTCGACCTGCCGTGGACCAGCTTCGGCCGGTTGCGGCCGCTGCATACCTCCGCGGTAGTGTTCGCGTTCGGCGGTAACGTGCTGATCGCGACCTCATTCTATGTTGTCCAGAAGACCTGCAGGGTTCGTCTCGCCGGTGAGCTGGCGCCCTGGTTCGTTGTGCTCGGCTACAATTTTTTCATCCTGATCGCCGGTACCGGCTACCTGCTCGGGGTCACGCAATCGAAGGAATACGCCGAGCCCGAATGGTACGCCGACCTGTGGCTGACGATTGTCTGGGTGACCTATCTGCTGGTGTTCCTGATGACGCTGATCAAGCGCAAGGAACCGCATATCTACGTCGCAAACTGGTTTTACCTCGCCTTCATCATCACCATCGCGGTGCTCCACCTCGGCAACAACCCCGCCATACCGGTGTCGGTGTTCGGATCGAAGTCCTACATCCTGTGGGGCGGCGTTCAGGACGCGATGTTCCAATGGTGGTACGGACACAATGCCGTGGGTTTTTTCCTGACCGCCGGCTTCCTTGCCATCATGTACTACTTCATTCCCAAGCGCGCCGAGCGGCCGGTCTATTCCTATCGGCTGTCGATCATCCACTTCTGGGCCATCATCTTTCTCTACATCTGGGCCGGGCCGCATCATCTGCACTATACCGCGCTGCCGGACTGGGCGCAGACCTTGGGCATGACGTTCTCGATCATGCTGTGGATGCCGTCATGGGGCGGCATGATCAACGGATTGATGACGCTGTCGGGCGCCTGGGACAAGCTGCGTACCGACCCGGTGCTTCGAATGCTGGTGGTTTCGGTCGCGTTCTACGGCATGGCGACATTCGAAGGTCCGCTGATGTCGATCAAGGTGGTGAATTCACTCAGCCACTACACCGATTGGACCATCGGCCACGTCCATTCCGGGGCGCTGGGCTGGGTCGGATTCGTATCCTTTGGCGCATTGTATTGCATGGTGCCCTGGATATGGCATCGCAAGGCGCTCTACAGCCTGAAGCTGGTGAACTGGCACTTCTGGATCGCCACCCTCGGCATCGTCATCTACATCTCGTCGATGTGGGTCTCGGGAATTCTGCAGGGCTTGATGTGGCGCGCCTACAATTCGCTCGGCTTCCTCGAATATTCCTTCATCGAATCCGTTGATGCGATGCACCCCTTCTACATCATCCGGGCCACCGGCGGCGCCCTGTTCCTGATCGGCGCGCTGATCATGGCCTATAATCTCTGGATGACCGTACGGGTCGGCGAGGCTGAGGAACTCACGCCCGCGTCATCGCCCGCCGCTCTTCAGCCGGCAGAATGAGGAGCATCTGATGTCATTCTGGACCCGGCACCATATCTTCGAAAAGAACTCGATCATCCTGATTCTCGGGATTCTCGCGGTGATCTCGATCGGCGGCCTCGTCGAGATCACGCCGCTGTTCTATCTCAAAAGCACCATCGAGGTGGTCGATGGCGTCAGGCCTTACACGCCGCTCGAGCTGACCGGCCGCAACATCTACATCCGCGAGGGCTGCTACCTCTGTCATTCGCAGATGATCCGACCGCTGCGCGACGAGGTTGAACGATATGGCCACTACTCACTGGCGGCCGAAAGCATGTACGATCACCCGTTCCAATGGGGTTCGAAGCGCACCGGGCCGGATCTTGCCCGCGTCGGCGCCAAATATTCCGACGATTGGCACGTCACGCATCTGACCAATCCGCGCGCCATCGTTCCGCAGTCGGTGATGCCGGGCTATCCGTTCCTGGCCGAGACGGAAGTCGATCCCTCGATGATCGCCGATCACCTGCGGACCAGCCGTGCCGTCGGAGTGCCCTATACCGACGAACAGATTGCCAGCGCCGTCGACGACCTGAAGGCGCAGGCCGACCCGGACAATGCCGGGGTGGACGGGTTTGCAAAGCGCTATCCGAAGGCGGTGGTGCGCAATTTTGACGGCAAGTCCGGCATGCCCACCGAAATGGACGCGCTGATCGCCTATCTGCAGATGCTCGGAACGCTGGTCGATTTCAAACTCTACAACGAAAAAGCAAATCTTCGCTGAGAAGGCAGGAACGATGAACGCGATATTGACGGTGAGGAATTTCGTGTCCGACCTGGTCGTGACGGCCTGGACGCCGATATTCGTCGGAATATTTCTCGCGATCGTGACTTACGCACTTTGGCCTCGCAACCAGGCGGCTTTCGACGAGGCGTCGAGACTGCCATTGCGGGAGGAATGACGAGATCATGACCGATCATAACGATATTGACAAAATCTCCGGCACCGCGACCACTGGACATGAGTGGGACGGCATCAAGGAATTGAATACACCGCTGCCGCGCTGGTGGATCCTCACTTTCTATGCCTGCATCGTTTGGGCGGTGGGCTACTGGATCGTCTATCCGGCATGGCCGATGGTTTCGGGATATACATCCGGTGTGCTGCATTATTCGTCACGCGCGGATGTTGCCGTCGAGCTGGCCAATCTCGAAAAAATACGCGGCGCGAAGATGGTGACGCTTGGCGCGGCTTCGCTTGCGGATATCGAGAAGGATCCTGCGCTGTTGGCGCTGGCACGGGCGCGCGGCAAGTCGGTATTCGGCGATAATTGCGCACCCTGCCATGGCAGCGGCGCCGCCGGCGCCAAGGGGTTCCCCAATCTGAACGACGACGATTGGCTGTGGGGCGGCACGCTCGACCAGATCATGCAGACCATCGAATTCGGCGCGCGGTCGGGCCATCCCAAAACCCATGACAGCGCCATGCTGGCTTTCGGCAGGGACGGCATGCTGAAGAGCGAGGAAATCGTCACGGTGGCCAATTATGTGCGATCGCTGTCGGGACTGCCGACCAGGCCGGGTTTCGATCCGGCCGCCGGCCGCAAGATCTTCGTGGAAAACTGCGTGTCCTGTCACGGCGATGCGGGCAAGGGCAACCAGGAAATGGGCGCGCCTAACCTGACCGACAAGATCTGGCTCTATGGCGGCGATGAGGCGACCATCATCCAGACCATTACCAACGGCCGTGGCGGCGTGATGCCGGCCTGGACCGGCCGTCTCGATCCGTCCACCATCAAGGCAATGGCCGTCTATGTCCATTCGCTCGGCGGCGGCCAGTAGCCCGCAGCGGGGCGGCGGCCGGCGCCGCCTTGCGGTGAATCAATTGCGCGCCGGGGATTCGGCCTAGGCTTGGTGGGACACGCGAGATTATCCTGCCTATGGCTCAGACTGTGCTCCCAATTGACGTGGAACTCGACGATGGGCCGCTTTATGTCGCCCACAAGAAGGTCTATCCGCAGAGCGTCTCCGGAACATTTCGGCGCATCAAATGGGGCCTGATGGCGTTCTGCCTCGGCGTCTACTACCTGCTGCCGTTCGTGCGGTGGAACCGCGGCCTGGGCGCGCCCGACCAGGCCGTGTTGATCGATATGCCGCACAGCCGATTTTATTTCTTCTTCATCGAGCTGTGGCCGCAGGAGGTCTATTATTTTACCGGGCTGCTGATCGTCGCCGCCATAACCCTGTTTCTGATGAATTCGGTCGGCGGCCGGATCTGGTGCGGATATCTCTGCCCGCAGACGGTATGGACCGATCTGTTCTATGCCGTCGAGCGCTGGGTTGAAGGCGACCGGCGCGAGCGCATGCGAAAGGATGCCGCCGGCGGCACCGTGACGCTGCGGCGTGTCGGGGAAATCACGCTGAAACACTCGATCTGGCTGTTGATCGCATGGTGGACCGGCGGCGCCTGGGTGCTCTATTTCAACGACGCCCCGACGCTGGTGAAGCAGCTAGTGACGTTCCAGGCACCGATGCTGGCCTACATTTGGATCGCGATATTGACGGCAACGACCTATCTGCTCGCCGGTTTCATGCGCGAGCAGGTCTGCGTCTATATGTGCCCATGGCCGCGGATCCAGGCCGCGCTGACCGACGAATGGGCGCTCAACGTCACCTACAAATACGATCGCGGGGAACAGCGTACCTCGCTCAAGAAGGCCAACGATTTGCGCGCGCTCGGCGAGCATGTCGGCGACTGCATCGATTGCTATCAATGCGTCGCCGTCTGTCCGACCGGCATCGATATCCGCGACGGCGCGCAACTCGGCTGCATCCAGTGCGGCCTGTGCATCGACGCCTGCGATACCGTGATGAAGAAGGTCGGCCGGCAACCTCGTCTGATCGGCTACGACAACGACATCAATATCCAGCGCAGGCAGGCCGGCAAGCCGGAAATCTACCGCATGATCCGGCCGCGCACCCTTGTCTACTGCGCCATGATCGCCGCCGTCGGCGGCCTCATGCTGTATGCCCTGCTGACGCGAACGCTGCTCGACGTCAATGTGCTGCACGACCGCAATCCGGTCGCGGTTCGGCTGAGCGACGGATCAATCCGCAATGCCTATACGGTTCGTCTTTTGAACAAGCGCGGCTTCGATCGAGTCGTGGCGATCGACGTCGATGGTCCGCCTAACGCGGCGATTCATGTCGTCGGAGCCGATTCCGTCACGCCGGACCGGCCGATGATCATCCTCGGGCGGGATCAGACCACCGAACTGAGGATCCTCGTCACCGCACCCGACGAGAACAACCTCGAGAAATCGACCCCGGTGAAATTCCGGGTAACCGATATCGGACTGGGCGAAGTGGCCTCGGCGACCGATAATTTCTTGACACCATGAGACGCCAAAGGGGCCTTGCATGAGCAGATCGCTGGTTTCGCCGAAGCCGTTGACCGGGGGCAAGGTGCTTGTCATGCTGGTGGCGTTTTTCGGCGTCGTGATCGCGGTCAATGTGTGGATGGCCAAGCTTGCGATCGAGACCTTGCCGGGCACCGACGTCGACAGCGCCTACAGCGCCAGCCTGGCCTATGAGGGCGAGATCGCCGCGGCCCGTGACCAGAACGCGCGAAACTGGAAGGTCGACGCCCACATTCAGCGCGCCCCCGATGGCGGCGCGACGCTGCAGGTCGAAGCGCGCGACAACAGCGGGCTGCCGATGTCCGGCTTGAATTTTCAGGGTCGCTTCGAGCGGCCTGCCGACCGGCGGGCCGACCAGGCGGTTGCGCTGGCGGAAGTGGCCAGCGGCGTCTACCGCGGCACGGCGCCTCTGATCGGCCCCGGACAATGGGATCTGGTGCTCGAGGGCGACGCGGCAGGACAGCGGATGTTCCTGTCGAAGAACCGGGTGCTGCTGAACTAGGAAGGCTGCGTCATGCAGGCGACACGCGACTTTTCATATTATGTGAAGGATTTGGGCTCGGGCCTTTCCCACATCGATCTTGCGGTCGAGGGCGTCAGCTGCGCCGGATGCATGTCAAAGATCGAGCGTGGGCTTTCGGCCATACCCGACGTGACGCTGGCACGCGTCAACCTGACCGACCGCCGCGTGGCGCTGGAATGGAAGGAGGGCGCGCTCGACCCCTCCCGCTTCATCGATCGGCTGGCCGAACTCGGATACAAGGCCTATCCGTTCGAAACCGTGCGGGCAGAGGCCGTGGAAGCGGAGAACGCGCGGTTTCTGCTGCGCTGTCTCGGCGTTGCAGCCTTCGCCACCATGAATGTGATGATGCTGTCGGTTCCGGTCTGGTCCGGCACCACCGACATGATCCCCGCGCAGCGCGATTTTTTTCACTGGCTGTCGGCGCTGATTGCGCTGCCGGCGGCCGCCTATGCCGGCCAGCCATTCTTCCGGTCCGCGTACCGGGCGTTAAGCACCGGCAACGTCAACATGGACGTTCCGATCAGCATCGGCGTCATCCTGGCGCTGGCGATGTCGGTCGTCGAGACCCTGCGCCACGCCGAGCACACCTATTTCGACGCCGCCATCATGCTGCTGACCTTCCTGCTGGTCGGCCGCTATCTCGACCAGCGCATGCGTCTGAAGACCCGCGCGGTCGCGGGCAATCTGGCCGCGCTCAAGGCCGAGACTGCGACCAAGTTCATCACGGCCAGTGAAATTGCCGAGGTGCCGGTCGCCGCGATCCATCCTGGCGACATCGTGCTGTTGCGGCCGGGCGAGCGCTGCGCGGTCGACGGCACCGTCATCGAAGGGCGGTCCGAGATCGATCAGAGCCTGATTACCGGGGAGACCCTGTATGCCGCCGCGGACCACGGCACCGCCGTCTATGCCGGATCGCTCAATATCTCCGGGACGCTGAGGGTGCGGGTTTCCGCGGCGTCGGAAGGCACGCTGCTGGCGGAAATCACCCGCTTGCTCGACAACGCGCTGCAGGCTCGCTCCCGCTATGTGCGGCTCGCCGATCGGGCGTCAAGGCTCTATGCGCCGGTGGTGCACGCGACCGCATTGCTGACCATGATCGGCTGGGTTTTGCTCGGCGCGAGCTGGCACGACGCCGTCGTCACCGGCATTGCGGTCCTGATCATCACCTGCCCTTGCGCGCTGGGGCTCGCCATTCCCACCGTGCAGACGGTGGCGTCCGGTGCGATGTTCCGGGCCGGAGTGCTGCTGAACTCCGGTGATTCCATCGAACGCCTTGCTGAGGTCGATCGCATCATCTTCGACAAGACCGGGACCCTGACCCTGCCCGATCTCGAGGTCGTAAACCTGGCCGATATCCCCGCAGACGTCCTTGATCTTGCCGGCCAGCTTGCGCTGGCCAGCCATCATCCGGTTGCCGCGGCGGTGGCGCGGGCCTCAAATTCGAAATCACCGCTGGTGGGAGCCATCGAGGAACCGGGCCAGGGGGTGCGCGGCCAGCTCGGCGGCAAGCAGCTGAGGCTTGGCAGGCCGTCGTTCTGCGGGGCAGAGCAATTGGTCAATGCCGGCGGCAAACTCGATCCGGAGGCTTCCATCGTCGCCTTCAGCCTTGGCGAAGCCAAGTACCTGTTTTGCGTCCGGCAGGGACTGCGGCCGGATGCACGCGCGATGATTTCTGCGCTGCAGAAGCGCAACATCGTGGTCGAAATTCTCTCCGGAGATCGGGAGCCGGCGGTTCGGGCGGTCGCGCGGGCGCTCGGGATCGGCGAGTGGCGCGCCGGCGTGACGCCGTCCGACAAGATCGCACATATTGAAGATCTGAAGAGCCAGGGCTTCAAGGTGATGATGGTCGGCGACGGACTGAACGATGCGCCGTCGCTGGCTGCGGCGCACGTCTCGATGTCGCCGATCAGTGCCGCGCATCTCAGTCAGGCCACGGCGGATCTGGTTTTCCTGGGCAAGCCGTTGGCTCCGGTGGTCGCGGCAATCGATTTCTCCCGCCAGGCACTGCATCTGATGCGGCAAAATCTCTGGCTTGCGGTCGGCTACAACCTGCTGGCGGTCCCCATTGCCATCAGCGGGGTTGTGACGCCTCTGATCGCGGCGGCGGCCATGTCCGGCTCTTCCCTGCTGGTGATGCTGAACGCGCTTCGCGCACGTCGCGTCGCGCACGGGAGGGCGTGATGGAAGTCCTCGTCATTCTCGTGCCGCTGGCACTGGGGCTCGGGCTGGTCGGACTGCTCGGGTTTCTCTGGTCTCTGAAAAGCGGGCAATATGACGATCTCGAAGGCGCGGCATGGCGCGCGATCCTGGATGACGAGCCGGCTCCCGAACGGCCGCCGGAAGGTCCATAAAGCATTGATTTTATATATTTTTTTAGAATAGCCGCGGCACAGAGCCCGGCCCCTTCTGGTGCTCCCACCGGGCCCGGGCGGGTCGGCCGCAGCCCGCATTAACCAATCAGATATGTTGCGCTGTGGGGCTGTTGCGACTAAAAGCCCTCCTGCA